>Ga0209631_10001749_pt1 | contig 27116 bp, 21 predicted proteins | sample COG_08_FD_184752 | JGI IMG/M metagenome (GOLD analysis project Ga0209631, IMG submission 184752) | Pelagic Microbial community sample from North Sea - COGITO 998_met_08 (SPAdes) (version 2) | ecosystem: Environmental > Aquatic > Marine > Neritic zone/Coastal water | place: Helgoland, sampling... | reverse complement strand
AAAGTTTGGCATTCCAGAAGCCTATTTAGTTCCCGATGATCCAGACGGAAAACTTGGGGAAAACAACTTCCTTCGATACTTAACCTACGAAGGAGCAAAAGAACGCTACCCTGAATTGAATGATGAGGTTAAGGATCGACTCGACTTAGAGCTCCGGATTATTAAGGATATGGGCTTTCCTGGCTACTTCCTTATTGTACAAGATTTCACTTCAAAAGCAAGAGAAATCGGAGTCTCAGTTGGACCTGGTCGTGGCTCAGCAGCGGGCTCTGCGGTTGCCTATTGTGTTGGGATTACCAACATTGATCCTATCAAGTACAAGTTGCTCTTTGAGCGATTCCTGAATCCGGAAAGGGTAAGTATGCCAGATATTGATATTGACTTTGATGATGAAGGTCGTCAAGATATTATCAATTACGTAGTCGACAAGCACGGAAAAGACCAAGTGGCTCAAATCATTACTTATGGTTCGATGGCAGCAAAGTCAGCTATCCGCGATGTGGCCAGAGTTATGGATTTCCCATTGCGTGATACGGATAAAATAGCGAAGCTTGTTCCTGATTTTCAATCACTTAAAAAGATACTTCACGCCGATTTAAAAGAGCTTTCATCTAAGTTGAATAGCGATCAGCTCGTTCAAGTAAAAGAGTTAAAGCAGATTCAGGAAAAAGGTGGAGATGCTTCTAAAATCATCGACCAAGCCGAAATTCTCGAGGGTTCCTTGCGGAATACTGGAATTCATGCTTGTGGGGTAATCATCACGCCTGAACCACTCGATAGTCTTATTCCAGTTGCCGTTGCGAAAGACGCTGATCTTTTGGTTACCCAATTCGATAACAAGGTAGTTGAAGATGCCGGGATGTTGAAGATGGACTTCCTTGGTCTGAAAACTTTAACGATCATCAAACATGCCATCCAATTGGTTAAAGAACGTCATGGGGTCATTATTGATTCCGACGAGATTCCTTTGGATGACAAAAAGACCTATGAACTTTATCAAAAAGGGGAGACGAACGGAACATTTCAGTTTGAGTCGGCAGGGATGCAGAAGCACCTTAAAAATCTGAAGCCGACCAATATTGAAGACTTAATTGCAATGAACGCCTTGTTCCGCCCTGGTCCAATGCAGTTCATCGACACCTTTATTGCTCGAAAACACGGAAGGGAAGAAGTGGAATACCCACATCCTAAACTCGAGGAGATTTTAAAAGATACCTATGGTATCATGGTCTACCAGGAGCAGATTATGCAAACAGCACAAATTCTTGGAGGTTACTCACTCGGTCAAGCGGATTTACTCCGAAGGGCCATGGGTAAAAAGAAGAAGGAAGTGATGGAGCAACAAAAGGAGGTATTCCGAAAGGGTTGTGAAGAAGTGCACCAAATTCCTGCTGAACAAGCTGATGAGATTTTTGATGTAATGGCAAAGTTCGCCGAATACGGATTTAACAGATCTCACTCTGCAGCCTATTCGGTGGTGGCTTTCCAAACAGCTTACCTCAAGGCGAACTACCCTGCAGAATATATGTCGGCGGTATTAACCAACAACATGAACGACCTAAAGAAGGTGACCTTCTTTATGGAAGAATGCAGGAGATTTGGGGTTAAAGTTTTAGGCCCTGACTTAAATGAATCCTCCTACAATTTCACAGTAAACAAAGAGGGGCAAATTCGATTTGGACTCGGAGCAATAAAAGGAGTTGGAGAAGGCGCAGTAGAAGCGGTGGTGAACGAAAGGAAGGAAGCAGGAGATTATAAATCTGTTTTCGACTTAACCAAACGTGTTGACCTAAGATCAGTGAATAAGAGGGCTTTGGAGAATATGGCTCTTGGAGGTGCTTTGGATTCATTTGGAAAACATCGAGCTCAGTATTTTCAGGAAGAGAATAATATGACTCAGATTGAAAAGGCGCTGCGATTTGGCTCATCATACCAAACCCAACAAAACAGTTCTCAAGCTTCACTATTTGGTGAAAGCATTGAAGAAGAAATTCTTGAACCTCAAATTCCTGAAACAGAAGCTTGGGGAAACCTCGAAGAATTGTCGAAAGAGAAAGAGGTGGTGGGGATTTTTATTTCCGGGAATCCATTGGATGATTATCGCCTGGAGATTAAAAGTTTTTGTACTCCTAATTTCAACTTAGGCCGACTCAAAAATCTAGCAGAGCACGTCGGAAGGGAGTTTCGTTTTGCTGGAGTAGTTAGCGATGCGCAGCACCGTACCTCTAAAAACGGGAAACCTTATGGTGTTCTCATTCTTGAGGATTATGATGATTCCTATGAATTCAGAATGTTTGGTGAAGAGTATTTGAAGTTTAAAAACTACCTCACAGCAAACTACTTTTTGTATTGTACAGGTAAAGTAGAATTTAACGAATGGAGACAAGACACTCGTTTTGTATTTACCAATATTGAACTGCTGAATGAGCTAATGGATAAGCGAACAAAAGCCTTGGAAATTGGATTGAACCTCCATAATATCAATGAAGGCTTGATTTGTGATATGAAGGAAGTATTGGAGCGAGAAAAAGGTTCCTGTAAGGTCAAATTTATTGTGAGAGCCGACGAAAAGATGTATTCAGAACTAAAGACCAAAGAGATAAGCGTGAGACCAACCGCACAACTCATAGAAGACATTAAGGCCTTAAACGTTGATGAGGTTAAACTAAAGTCCTAGTTCATTGAGGGTCATTATTTGTCTGTGCTTATACTTGAGTCTTTTTGAGCTTCACGCTCAAGAAACATTGAGGGTTGATACATTCCTCAATCCTGTTAGGCTCATTGAAGAAACACTCTTAGACGGAGAAACTGACTTGGGAATAGAAAAGGTACAGTATACTGGTCCTCCCGAGTGCCTTGGTCGTTTTTCAAATAAACTGGCAAGAGACTTTCCGAAAGCGGGTATCATTCTGAGCACAGGAAATGTTTTTGATGCCGTTGGGCCCAATCGAAAAAGCAATACAAGTACCAATACGCATGGCAAGTCGGACTGGGAACTTGCCAGAATGGCTAACAATATATCGATGGATGCCTCGGTTTTGTCCTTTCAATTTGAACCTCATTCCGACAGTATTCGCTTCAACTTTGTATTCGCCTCAGAGGAGTATCCCGAATATGTTTTTAGAGGAGTAAACGATGTGTTTGCATTCTTCCTTATTGATTTGGAAACTAAACAAAAGAGAAACCTAGCCTTGGTTCCGAACACGAATAGTGTGGTGAGTATTGATAACATCAATTTTAAAAACAACTCCAAATATTACATAGAGAACAAGTATTGGTATAGCAGGAGGGTTGATTATTGGCAACAGAATAAGAGAGAAGCAGAAATCTCCTATTTGATTGAATTTGATGGTTTTACAAAAAGCTTGGAGGCGCATGCTGCCGTTGTTGCAGGAAGGCGCTATGAATTGCGAATTGCAATAAGTGATATCGGTGATGCACTCTATGATTCTGCTGTCTTTTTGGAAGCGGGAAGTTTTACAGACAAGAAAAGACCAAGTAAGCAGGAAAAAGAAAACATGAGTAGCATATTTGAGGGAAATGAGGTGGTTCAAGAAGGGGATACAAGTTTGGTCTACCTATCAATTCAATTTGAATTCGATTCTTACGATATCCCTAATTCATCTGTTGATGATATAGAGAAGCTGAAGAACTTCCTAGAAAGTAATGCAGATAAAAAACTTGAAATTGTTGGTCACACTGATGATAGAGGCTCTGCTGATTACAACCTCATTTTGTCCGAAAAAAGAGCACAGTCTGTTTTGAATTCACTTACTAAGCTTGGGGTGTCGGCCACACGTTTAAGCGCAAAGGGTGATGGGTCGAGCAAGCCTTACACTGAAGAAAAAACAGAAGAAGGCAGGTCTTTGAACAGGCGAGTGGAGTTCAGGATCTATTAAGCTAGACGCATAGACCTATTGTAAATCATACCATTCTCGGTTTCTCTCCAGTTTTAAATCCTTAAGGATTTGAGGTTTGATGTTCACACTGAATGAGTAGCTCTTTCTATTTCCAAGTGGTATAATGTTAAAACCTAACTCCCAGCATCCCAAATCACGATAAATATCGATGGTGGTGTAGCTCAACTTAAGCTCTTGGATATCGTAGTTGGTACTTGCATTTACACGCATTTTTTCTGTCATTTGAACTTGACCTCGCAGTTGAATACTCTGAGTACGATTGGCATTGGCAATACTCGGTTTGCTGTAATTGTAGTTATAGCTCACATTAAGATCCCAGGGAATAACACCGTATTTGGCGGTTTTTGCCTTTTGTTTTTCCGTGAGACGTTTGATTTGCTTCGCATTGGAAAGTTTAAAGCCAATGGCTATGGTAGATTGGGTGAGTCTACCTAGTCCTCCACCTTCATTCCAAGTGAATTTATCGATTGCCTGACCTTCTGTGTTCAAAGCATAAGGATCGAGGCTTGCATTATAACGCAGGTTGAATATGTTAAACAGCGTAGCGTTACCACTGATCGATAGGGGAGTCCATTTCAGAGAATCCTTGAACAAGTCGTAGTTCGTTGCAAAGGTCAACTGATCAAAGAGCTTTACTTTCTTGTCTTTTCCAGTAGTGTCTTTTTTAGAACGAGTTTTCATTTCTAAGTTGTTCTGCAAGCGCAAATTGATGACTCCTGACTCACGGTTGCTGGGTCTGCCAAACAAACCGTATTCGAATGGAGTATAGCGGTCGTCGATGTTTAAAGTGTCGAGTGCTGCGTCAGGAATCCCTATGTTTTTGTAAAAGCCAAATTGATCGCTGGAAAAATCCGGTCGGAAATTAAAGCTCGCGGTTGGCGTTATTACGTGGCGGATTGCCTTGATTTTTTCTGATCTGAAGCTGTACATTCCATAAAGAATAGTCGAAAGCCCAGCTGCCGCTCGAGCTTCACCAAAACGTTCAAAGCCGGGTATGGTGTCAGTAAGCACCTCTTGACGGTCAGCATCCCATTGCTTTTGAATTCCTTTCAGTTGCCAAACTTCGCGATAAGTGATGCTTGGATTAAGGGTGAAATATTTGAAGAGCTTAAAGTTTGTGCTTAAAGGAATCGAATGTGACATTCCGTTTTGCATTTCACTTAAAGTTTCTTCTCTGAAGAGAAGGTTCTCTTTTGTGGTTACTTCGTTTTTGGCATTACCAGTATAGTTCAAACCGATTTTCTCATACCAGCGCTCTTTTCCCACGCGAACTTTGCGTTTAAAAGGAAATATTCTACTCATTGTAACTCCAACTTCCGGCAGTCGAATAGTGACACTGCTATCTAGGCTGTTCTGATCATGACTTGCGTTTAATGCAATGTTTACAGGAGAATTTGGGACACTAATATTGTAATTGATGTTCGATTTGAAAGTGTTGGTTAGATAATCACCACTTCGAGAGTTAAAGTTGTTCTGGAAGTTATTTTGCGTTCCCGCATTTACGCTGGCATTGAAACTAGTGTTTGGCCTAGCTTTAGGATCTTGTCTGTGATCCCAGCGAACAAAGAAGTTCTGGTCGCGAAAATCATTATTAAACTCTGGGTCTCCTTGCAGAAAGTTGGAGTAGCTGGCTTCAAGGTTACCGTTGTATTTGTATAGTCTTTTGTAATCGGCCCTCGATTTTAAACCCCAAGAACCTCGGGTGTAAATATCACCTTGGAAAGTCATGTTCAGATAGGGCGATGCTTTCCAAAAATATCCGCCATTGACTAAGTAAAATCCTAAGCCTGGAGAGAAACCATATTCAGGTAGCAGAATTCCAGAAGTTTGTTCTTGGTTGTTGGGGAAAAAGCCAAAGGGTAAAACCAAAGGAGTGGGAATGTCTTCCACAGCAAGGTACGCAGGACCTGTAATGATTTTGTCGTCTTGAATGATCTTAAGCTTCTTGGCTTTGATGTAGGTCCCAGCATCTTTGTCTTCACAAGGACAGAATTCTCCATTCTCAATGAAAATAACCTTACCAGTGTCTTTTTTAATCTTATTTCCAGTGATAAAACCTTCAGACTGTTTGGTGGTGGCTTCTTGGATTAAGCCTCTATTGGTTTTGAAATTATATCGCATTTTCTGAGCTTCAAAGTTTTCTCCTCCATCTTCAAAAACTGGTGTTCCAATTCTTTGATTAAAACTGTCGAGTGTATAGGAGGCGAAGACCTCATTTTTGCCGAAGTCCATCACAATACTGTCGGCTTTTAAGATGATATCTTCATAATATACCGCGGCGGAGCCATATAAATGCACTAATTTTTTTTGGACATTGAAGCGCATTGAGTCCACAGCTTTGTATTTAACATCGCTATCAAGACCTGTTGATTTAGGGCTCGAAACTCCTTCGATTAGTGCTGTCGCTGCGCTATCGGCAATATTGATACTGTCGGAAACCAGCTTTGTTGAGTCAGTTTCTTGAGCATTCAACATGGCAGGCATATTGCACAAGAAAACAATTAACAGATTAGCGTGGAATATTTCCGAAAGCCTAGAAAATACGTGCAAAGGATAAGTCTTACTTTTGATCAAGGCAGGCAAAAATCGCTCCAAAGCTACATAAACTACAATCAATACAAGTGAGAATCATTAAAGCTTTAAGTCTAAGTGTATATCTTCTTCTGGTTTGCCTGGTGAATTCATCCTTTAAACCAATAATCCCATTGGAGTATGGTTTAAGAACTGTAGTTATTGATGCAGGTCATGGAGGAAAAGACCCTGGTAAAATTGGGGTGGGAAATGTGCTTGAAAAGGATATTGCACTCAATATTGCCCTAATGACCGGAACGGCGATTAAGAATAAGTTTAAGGATGTAAAGGTTATTTATACGCGAGACAGTGATGAGTACATTAAGCTTTACGAACGCGCTCGCATAGCAAATAGTCAAAATGCAGATCTATTTATTAGCGTTCATGCCAATGCAGCGGCGAACACATCTGCTCAAGGAACTGAAACATTTACTCTAGGATTACACAGAACCAAGGCCAATTTAGAAACGGCTAAGGGAGAAAACTCAGTTATCCTTATGGAGGATAATTATGAAACTGAGTATGAGGGTTTTGATCCGAATTCTGATGAGTCTTATGTTGCGCTAACTCTTATGCAGAGCGCCTTTTTAGAACAAAGCCTTAGTATCGCTGATAAGGTGCAAAATGAGTTTTCAGGATTAGGAAGGCGCAACAGAGGTGTTAAACAAGCTGGTTTTTTGGTGCTCTATAAAACTACGATGCCTAGTATTTTGATTGAAACTGGTTTCGTGACCAATGCTGAGGAAAGTAAGTACCTAAACAGTAAGGAAAACCAGAAGACGATTGCGCTGGCTATTAGCAGTGCATTTGGAAACTATAAAGTGGAGATTGAAGGCCGAGAGCAAGAAATTGAATATCGCAGCTCAAGCCCAGAAGCTGATCTTGAAGTTAAGCATGAAACAGCTAGAAAGAAATCAGATATCCTGTTTAAAGTTCAAATCGCTTCTTCAAGTTCTCAAATCGAATTGAAGCCAGAAAACTTTAAAGGACTCAAAAACGTAGAAGAACTTGACTTGAGCGGGGTATTTAAATACACTTATGGCTCTGTTGGGAATTTTGATGAAGCCATCAAGATCCAAAAGAAAGTAAGAGAATCAAAGTACAAGGATGCATTTTTGATCGCTGTAAAGAACGGGAAACGAATTCCTATATCTGAGGCAATCCAACAAACGAAATAAACTTGATAAGTTGAAGAAAATACCAAAAGAAGTTCTCGTAGCAGTAGTTGTGTTAGCCAGTATTGGCCTGCTGTATTTCGGACTCAATTTCCTCAAAGGAAATTCGATCTTCGGAGAAAAACGGCAGTACTATGCAGTCTACGACCATGTTAATGGGCTTACGGTGGACAACGCAGTTACGCTTAATGGCTTTAAAGTTGGGAAGGTTAACCAGGCTGGTTTAATCCCTGATCAGCCAGGAAAAATTTTGGTAGGGATCGTAATTAATGAGGAGCAATTAATGATTCCTTCAAACACGGTTGCCAGAATCATCAGTCAAGATTTGTTGGGGACTAAAGCCATTGCTTTAATTATCACAGAAGATTCTACCAGCGCTCAAATTGGTGACACCTTAGTTTCAGAAGTTGAAAAAGAGCTTCAAGAAAGTGTTGATGAGCGAATTAAGCCTCTTGAAAAGAAAACAAAACAGTTATTGGGATCAATTGACTCTGCCGTAGTCATTGTGCAGTCCATTTTAAATACCGATGCTAGAGAGAATTTGTCGGCTAGTTTTGTGAGTATTAAAAAGTCATTTCAGACACTCGAAAAAACTGCTGTTAAAGTAGATGCTTTAGTTGCTAGTGAGTCTGAGAAAATTTCTTCCATCATTACAAGTGTGCAATCCATTTCAAATAACTTGAAGAAAAACAATGCGAGAATCACAGATGTGATTACCAACTTCAGCAATATTTCGGATTCATTGGCTAAAGTTGATTTCGCTGAAACCATGATGAATGCAAGTAAGGCTTTAAAGCAAACTGCAGATATCATGACCAAGGTTAACAGCGGAGAAGGAACCATTGGAATGTTACTTCATAACGACACGCTTTACACCAACTTGGAGAGTTCAGCACTTGAACTCGATATGCTCCTTGAGGATATGCGTGTGAACCCGAAACGCTATGTGCATTTTTCTATCTTTGGGCGTAAGGATAAAAATAAGCCTGAGAAGAAGGATAGATAGCCCATGAACATTGGAATTCCGAACATTATCTTCATCATTTTACTGCTTGCAGCGAGCGCCATATTTTGGAGAAATGTAGCACGCATACGCAAGAATATTTTTTTAGGAAAGAGCCTTAATCGAAACGACCGAAAGTCGGAACGATGGGGAGTGATGGCTCGAGTGGCTTTGGGTCAAGGAAAAATGCTTTTTCGTCCAGTAGCAGGCCTTATGCACATATTCATTTATGTAGGCTTTGTTATCATCAATGTTGAGATACTTGAAATAATACTCGATGGAATTTTTGGTACTCACAGAATATTTGCACCGATTCTAGGTGACTTTTATAAGCCATTCATAAACTTCTTCGAATTCCTCGCACTACTCGTTCTTGTTTCTTGTGTAGTCTTTTTGGCAAGGAGAAATATTACCAAGGTTGGACGCTTTTTTAATCCAGAAATGAAAGGCTGGCCTACGAGCGATGCTAACTACATTCTGATTTTTGAGATTTTATTGATGTTAGCATTCTTCATTATGAATGCTGCCGACAGCATATTGATGCGTTTCCCACCTGAGGTGCTGAGTGATATGGGTTTATTGAAATATCAAGCTGCGGACATGCAAAATGATTACTTCATGATTAGCAGGTGGTTTACTGGTTTTTTACCAGATTCACCTCAGGCAATTACTAGTGTGGAGCGCTTCGCTTGGTGGATGCACATCATTGGTATTTTGGGCTTTCTTAACTACCTGCCGTTTTCAAAGCATTTTCATATCATCCTTGCATTTCCAAACACTTGGTATTCAAAACTCAATGAAAAAGGGGAGTTCGACAACCTTGAGTCGGTTAAAAAAGAAGTAGAATTAATGATGGATCCTAGTGCTGATCCATTCGCGGCTCCTGCAGAAGTAGAAGCAAGTGCTCCTGAGCGATTCGGAGCAAAAGATGTAAACGACTTAAGCTGGGTTCAGCTAATGAACGCATATTCATGCACCGAATGTGGACGATGTACCTCCGAGTGTCCTGCAAATCAGACAGGGAAATTACTTTCACCACGGAAGGTGATGATGGATACACGCGACCGTCTTGAGGAATATGGAAAAAATGTGCACAGCAATGGAGAGTTTAAAGATGACGGGAAGTCACTTGTTAAAGACTACATAAGTGCTGAAGAACTTTGGGCATGCACAACATGTAATGCCTGTGTGGAAGCATGCCCAGTGAATATTGACCCTCTTTCAATTATCATTGACTTGAGAAGATATTTAGTAATGGAAGAGTCAGCGGCACCAACTGAACTCAATGGTATGTTTTCGAACATGGAAAACAACGGTGCACCATGGCAATTCTCTCCATCAGATCGCTTAAACTGGGCACAGGAATGACAAAACTCGAAGAGAAAATTATTGACGGTAAAGCGGTAAGTCCTGTTTTAGGTCAGGAGACAAAAAATTATATGATCGACATTGATGGAACCATCTGTGAAGATGTTCCCAATGAAGAGCCCGAACGAATGCTCACTGCGGAATTATATCCTGATGCACTTGAGGTGTTGAATAAGTGGTATGCGGAGGGGTATATAATTACCTTTTTTACCTCTCGAACCGAAGAGCATAGAGAATATACTGAGCGCTGGCTGAAAATGCATGGCTTTAAGTATCACGGGATTCTTTTTGGAAAGCCAAGAGGGGGCAATTACCATTGGGTTGATAATCATATTGTAAGAGCTACTCGTTTCGAAGGCAGGTTCACTGATCTAATTGATAAGGAAGCTACCATTCAAGTATTTAAGGACTAATTATGGGAGAATTGAAAGTTCCAACAATGGCTGAAATGACGGCCAGCGGCCAAAAACCTGAAGTTTTATTTTGGGTAGGCTGTGCTGGTAGTTTTGATGATAGGGCAAAAAAAATCACGAAAGCCTTTGTGAAACTTCTTCACAAAGCAGAAGTGAAGTTTGCCGTTTTAGGTACTGAAGAATCGTGCACAGGAGATCCTGCGAAAAGAGCAGGGAATGAGTTTCTGTTCCAAATGCAGGCCATGCAAAACATTCAGGTCATGAATGCCTATGAAGTTACGGATGTTGTAACAGCCTGTCCTCACTGTTTCAATACTCTCAAGAATGAATACCCAAGCCTAGGTGGAAACTATCAAGTTCAACATCACACCCAATTTTTGCAGAAGCTGCTTGATTCAGGCAAACTCAAGGTTGAAGGAGGAAGCTTTAAGGGGAAAAAAATCACATTTCACGATCCTTGCTACTTAGGTAGAGCAAATGGTGAGTATGAGGCTCCTAGAGAGGTTCTAAAGAAGTTAGAAGCTGAAATACGTGAGATGAAGCGCTGCAAGTCGAACGGTCTTTGTTGTGGTGCAGGTGGTGCTCAAATGTTTAAGGAAGCAGAAAAAGGAAACAAAGAGGTTAATATTGAGCGAACAGAAGATGCTTTAGAAACGAATCCTGATATAATCGCAGCAGGTTGTCCTTTCTGTAACACCATGATGACGGATGGAGTAAAGCATTTCGAAAAGGAAGCTGAAGTTGAAATTAAGGACATTGCTGAATTAATAGCAGAAGCTGCAGATTTATGATCGAAAGTCAAAGTATAAGCATTCCGCAAGTAGAGGAGATGCCCGACAATAGTCGTGTTTGGGTTTTCCAAGCTTCAAGAAATTTAAGCGAGGAGGAGCAGTCATTTATGGCTGTGAACCTCAAGATGTTTTTAGCTGAGTGGGCAGCGCATGGAGCTAGTTTATATGCTAGCTATGAGTTTCGTTACGATCGCTTTTTGATCATTTACCTGGATGAAGAAAGAGCTGGTGCTACTGGTTGTAGTATCGACAAACTCATGAATATCATAGCAGCTTTCGAGGAAAAATTAGCAATGTCGTTCCGTGATAGGATGCAAGTTGTTTATCGAACTCCTCAAGGTCTTGCAGAGACAAACTTGAATGCCTTAGCCGGCTTACTTGAAAAGGGAGAAATTAGTTCTGAGACCAGGGTGTTCAATAACCTAGTGCCTTCGAAATCTGCCTTGGATAATTCTTGGGAGACTAGCATTACCAATAGCTGGCATGCAAAGTTTATTTAACAATCAAAAGCTTTCTTATCACTTCAGAATTTCCTTCTAGGAAGTAGATGCCTTTGGCTTGATTCGTAAGATCAATTTCAGACCCGTAACCTTGATCGATTAATTTTCCTCATTCTGTAACAAATCTCCCTTAGGTACAGAATCATCTTTAATCGGCAGAATACCAAGTAATTCAATAAAGATATCCTCTCTTTTTAATGGGCGAATTTCAGGCTTCCAAATGAAGCCTTTTAGCTTATTATTGGAGGCGTTAATGCCTTTCATAGGATTGGTAATTCCTTCAGGCATTTCATAGAAAAATAGATCTTCAACCCGATTGCTGTCGAGCAAAATTGCCAGTTTATTATTTGCCGAAGCGGTGTTTAAGCCCAAATAGCTTGAATCACTTTCTTCAACATAATAAATGGTTTTGGGCTTCTCATATACAAGCACCTTTCTCAACTTATTTTTAGCGAAGAAGGCTTCCATTCTTTTCCCCTGAATTTGATTATGCTTGGAGCTATCTGCCTCACTACATATAAATGCTTGTTCTTCGATGAACATACGTTCGATTTTCGATTTAGAGCGCAATAACCTAATGTAGTCACCCGTAATTTGGTTTTCATCTGACCAAATAATCGGATCCTTATACATGTGGATTGAAGAATCAGAATCACTCATTATCATAGAGTCACATCGGCCTTGAAGGTCACTTTTGAAGAAAGCTACCTCATTATAAACCTGAATCAGTCTCTTCTTCAGCGTATCATAAGTGGCTATTAGTGAGTCACCGTGCAAGAACAAACTATCTCCGTCGTCGACCTGAACGTATTCTGCTTCATTAGTGACAATCGAAAGACTGTCTTGCTTTGAATGCCATGCGTAGCCACCTCTAACGTAGTAGTTCTGACTTGTATCAATCATAAATACATTGCCAAATGCCTCACCCGATCCAAGGTCTTGATTGTATCGAATGGTGTCACCCCTAAGTTCAGTGTCTTCTGAATAAATGACGGCATTTTTGCTAAACTCAGACAAGTCAGTCTTACTATTTACCCAACCACGCTCACATAAAATCACCTGATCACCATCAATAATTTTGGTAGGCCCATAAAAACTACTTCGATCTGTACGGGAGTTATAATGGAGGGTATCTCCGTATAGCTGATAGCTCTTTGAACGCAAAACAACACTATCCCTGAATCGAGCTTCTGATAAATCAGAATAGTAATAGCCCTTTTTACTGGTCAGGGTGTCTTGTTTTTCGTTCGTATAAATGGTTCCACCTTGGGTGTAGAATCCGTAATTCGCCGACCTGTCGTAGTTAAAAGTAGGTGTCAGCAGAATCATATCATCTTGAGTCAGGGTAACTCCACCTGAAAAGAGCGCCAATTTTGTTGCTCCATTGTACTTCAAGAAAGCGCCGGTCATCTCTAAGCTATCTCCTTCTTCAATTCTTACATTGCTGTATGCCTCCAAAGAACTATTATCGTCAAACAGGTAGGCGCTGTCACAATACATTAGTGTATTGTCGTGCTGCATGATTACATTTCCGACCAATCGCTTGGCGGTATTCCCAGAACTATTATCGAAGATGAGATCGTCAGCATTGAGGATCTCAATTTGTTCTTGAGAAAGCCCTTGCAGACAAAGAATTATGAAAACAAAACTGAGCGTTTTAGCCATGAGCTTCCCACGCAACAAATATCGCGCTAAAGTACTCAGCGCAATAAAGTTTGCTTGCGGTCGGGGCCAACAGAAACGATCTTAATAGGGATTCCAACCTGATTTTCTATGTACTCAACATAAGATTTGAGCGCGGCAGGAAGTTCATCATAAGAGTTCATTTCGGTAAGGTCTTCATCCCAAACATCCAATTCTTCAAATACCGGTTCTATTTTGGCATCTACTACTTCATAAGGCATGTAGTCTGTAAGTTCACCATTGATCTTATAATGAGTACATACCTTGATTTTATCTACGTAACTCAAGATATCGGCTTTCATCATGATGAGTTGTGTAACGCCATTGATGGTACAAGTGTATTTCAGTGCAGGAATGTCTAACCAACCACATCTCCTTGGTCTTCCTGTTGTAGCTCCAAATTCGTTTCCTTTTTCGGCTAGTATTTGTCCATCTTCATCAAAGAGCTCAGTAGGGAATGGTCCGCTTCCAACTCTCGTGCAATAAGCTTTAAATATTCCAAATACTGCACCAATGTTATTCGGTGCGATTCCGAGCCCAGTGCAAGCTCCAGCACAAACGGTATTACTTGAAGTAACAAAAGGATATGATCCAAAATCGATATCTAACAATGAGCCTTGTGCTCCTTCAGCTAGTATTTTTTTGTTGTTCTTAAGATGATCGTTTAGGTACTGTTCTGAATCAATTAGTTTTAGGGTTCTGATTTTTTCAACCCCAGCCATGAAGTTAGATTCCCTTTCATCAAGGTCTTCCAAACTCATGTCAAATCGTTTCAGCATTTCAAGGTGTTTGTTCTTGAGCTGATTATATTTTTTGATGAAATTTTCCGATAGAATATCTCCGATGCGCAAACCGTTTCTTCCAGTTTTGTCCATATAGGTAGGCCCAATTCCACGGAGAGTAGAACCAATTTTATCTTTTCCTTTCGCTTTTTCAGAAGCAGCGTCTAGAAGGCAATGTGTAGGAAGAATAAGGTGAGCCTTTTTCGAAACTAGTAAAGAATCACTGAAGTCAACATCGAGCTTCTCAAGTGCAGTAAGTTCTTTCAGTAAAACGGCAGGGTCAACAACAACACCATTCCCAATAACATTGAGTGCATCTTTTCTGAAAATTCCAGAAGGGATTGTGTGGAGTACATGCTTTATTCCATTAAACTCAAGTGTGTGACCGGCATTAGGGCCTCCTTGAAATCTTGCGATGACATCATAGTCTGGCGTGAGCACATCCACAATCTTTCCTTTTCCTTCGTCGCCCCACTGCAGGCCTAGTAAAACATCAACTTTCATCTAATAGTATTTCTCAAAAGAGCGGCAAATTTAGTTTTCCCCGCATTTATCATGGCAATTCGCGTAAAAATTAAGTGAATGATGCAAAATTTCTACGCCTAAGTGTTTTTCTAAAGTACTCTGAATCTGCTGTACCCTAGGATCGCAAAATTCTAAAACTTTACCACATTCGGTGCAAATTATGTGGTCATGTTGTTTTCTTCCGTGGCTCTTTTCGTATTGAGCCATGTTCTTACCGAATTGATGTTTTCTAATTAATCCACATGCAAGAAGGAGGTCAATAGTATTGTACAAAGTAGCCCGGCTCACACGATAGTTTTTTTGCTTCATTTTAATATAGAGTGATTCTACATCAAAATGCTCGTCGGTAGCATAAACTTCATCCAAGATGGCAAATCGTTCAGGAGTTCTGCGATGTCCATTCTGTTTCAGAAAAACAGAAAAGATCTCTGTTACTAATTCTGGTGTTGCAGACTCCATCTTTTATTTCGTGTCAATTCGTTGCACTCTCGAAACTCCTTCCACCTGTTTCAAGTTGTTGATTAAATCCGTGAGGTGATTCACATCATTGACGAATGCCATAATTCGACCTTCGAATATACCATCATTACTGTCAAAACTCAAAGAACGCATATTAACGTGGAGTTCATCCGAAATTACTTTGGTAACGTCATTCACTAATCCCTCTCTATCGATTCCAATTATTTCAATTCCAACCAAAAAGGCAAGGGATTCTTGATTCATCCATTTGGCTTGAACCACCCTGTAGGCGTAATTTGAAAGCATACTTAAAGCATTCGGGCATGAGGTTCGGTGTATCGTGATACCCTTACTTACTGTTACAAATCCGAAAACGTCATCACCAGGAATTGGATTACAGCAGGTTGCGAGTTTGTACTCAATATTTTTCATATCCTGACCAAGTACAAGTAAATCGGCCTTTCCACGAATATTGGTAATGATTTGTTCGATGCTCTTGCTTCTTCTCTTGGGACGAGGTTCGTAGGTGATTAGCCCTCCATGAGATTTGAGGTTTTTAATTCGCTTCAGGTCAAATTTGCCTTTCTCTATTCCAAAATAAAGTTCAAGAAGGTTTAGCGCTTTAAAGTAGCTCATCACCGACTTCATATTTTGTTCGTTCTGTTTTAAGCCAAGCGCTTTTAGGGCCTTATTGAGTTTAAGTTTCCCTTGACCAGAGAGCTTTCTTTTTTCCTCTTTCAATAGAGATTTAATCTTGCTCCTGGCCTTAGCAGTGATGACAAATTTGAGCCAATCTTCTTTTGGGGTTTGCTTCTTTGAAGTGATGATTTCAACCTGATCACCACTCCTTAACTTGTAACTGAGTGGTACCAGCTTCTTATTCACTTTGGCACCAAGACATCTTTCGCCAATTTGAGTATGGATTTCAAATGCAAAATCTAGGGCCGTAGCGTTTTTCCTCATCGTTTTCACTTCTCCTCTAGGGGTGAACACGAATATTTCATCACTGAACAGATCAAGCTTGAAGTCATCGATAAAATCGACTGCATCTTGCGTAGGATTTTCTAAGAGGTCTCGAATCTTATTTAACCAAATATCGATATTGCTCTCTCCAACCGACTCTTTGTATTTCCAATGAGCGGCTAAACCTTTCTCTGCAATTTCATCCATACGCTTAGTACGGATTTGTACTTCTACCCATTTACCACTAGGGCTCATAACTGTGGTATGCAATGATTCGTATCCATTGCTCTTTGGAGTAGTGATCCAGTCACGCAGACGGTCGGGATTTGGGCGATAGAAATCAGTTACAACGGAATACACATTCCAAGAGGCTTTTTTCTCTTCAATTAAGTTAACGTTGAGAATGATTCGGATTGCGAAAACATCATAAACCTCTTCAAAAGGAATGTTTTTGGTTTGCATCTTTTTCCAAATGGAGTAGATGCTTTTAGTTCTTCCTTGAATATCGTAACTATAATTCTGTTTATCAAGGGTTCGAACGATAGGGGATTTAAAGGAGTTGATAAATCGCGTTCGAACGGCTTTTGTTTTTCTAAGCTTTTGTTCAATCTCAGAAAATATTTCAGGTTCAATGTACTTTAAACTGAGGTCTTCAAGTTCAGTTTTAATCGCATACAGTCCCAATCGATGAGCCAGCGGAGCATAAAGGTAAAGGGTTTCGCTGGCTATCTTTTTTTGCTTGCGAGCCGCCATCGACTCCAAAGTCCTCATATTATGTAATCGATCGGCTATTTTGATCAAAATTACACGAACATCATCGGAGAGGGTAACCAGGATTTTTCTAAAATTCTCTGCTTGTAAAGAACGACTCATGTCGCTCACCTCTGATATTTTGGTGAGCCCTTCAATGATTTTTGCAACCTTGGTTCCAAAGAGCAAATCCATGTCGTTATTCGTCAGGTCAGTGTCTTCAACAACATCATGTAGGAGTGCAGCTGCTACTGCGGTAGTTCCTAATCCAATCTCTTCTGAAACAATGTGCGCAACCGCAATTGGATGAAAAATATAGGGTTCACCTGATTTCCTGCGAGTATTACTATGCGCTTCGATCGCTGTGTCTAACGCTTTTCGAATCAATACCTGATCTGCAGTATCTAAGTCTCGCTTTCCTGCTTTCAACAAGGAACGATAGGCACGACGAAGCATGCGTTTCTCGTACTCAGGATTCCATTTTATGTCGGGTTTTACCGTCATAGATTAATCAGCCGGCAAAACTTTTGAACTCACTTCACCAAATCCAATTCGTGTACTACCATTATCTGCATAAGCTCTCATGATCACACTGTCACCATCTTGAATGAATTTTCTTTCAGAACCATCTTCTAATTTGAGAGGTTTAGTTCCTCTCCAGCTCAATTCAAGCATGCTACCATAAGAACTGGGTTCGGGTCCGCTAATTGTTCCAGAAGCCATCATATCTCCTAGGCCTATGTTGCATCCGTTTACACTGTGGTGAGCAAGCTGTTGTGCCATATTCCAATACATATGCTTAAAGTTGGAATGACAGACCTTATTCTCAGATCCACCGTCTGGCTCAATGTAAACTTCGAGATCGATGTCGATGTTTTTCTTGCCCTCAGATTTTAAGTAGGGGAGTACCTCTGGCTCTTGAGTTGGTCCTTGTACACGGAATGGCTCGAGTGCATCAAGTGTAACAATCCATGGAGAAATTGACGAGGCGAAATTCTTGGCTAAAAATGGTCCGAGAGGCACATATTCCCATTTCTGAATGTCCCTCGCACTCCAATCATTGAAGATGCACATTCCAAAAATGTAGTCCTCAGCTTCCTCAACGGAAATTGATTCTCCCATTTTTTTCCCTTCGAAGGTTACGAATGCCATTTCGAGCTCAAAGTCGAGAAGTTTACTTGGGCCAAACACTGGTTGACTATCGTTTGGGTTTTGTTGTCCGTGTGGTCTCTTAACTGGTACCCCAGAAACAACAATCGAAGAGGCTCTACCGTGATAACCAACAGGAAGGTGCAACCAATTTGGGAGTAAGGCATTGTCGGGGTCGCGAAACATGGTTCCAACATTGGTGGCATGTTCTTTACTTGAATAAAAATCGGTATAATCCCTCACAATGACAGGTAGAAGCATGTCAATATCTTTTTGCTCGAGTAAAACAGAATTAAGGTCTGCAGAGTCTCTGAGTTCGGGGTTGTTTGCTTCAAGAATGTCTGAAATACGATTTCTTAGTTCACGGATTTGCAGCTTTCCTTTTGCCATCATCTTATTCAGATTGGAGCTCAAGAAATCTTCTTCACCAAATGAAAGTTCGCTCAAAAAACCTAGATCTCTAAGTGCATGTAGGTCGAGTGCGTGATTTCCAATTGCCACCAAAACTCTAGGTTCGCGTGAAGATGTTTTACCAACTCCAAAAGGTAAATTTTGAATAGGAAAGTCGCTGTTTTTATCAACTTCTACCCATGATTTTCTTTTACTATCGTTTGCTCTTAATTCCATTTTCTACATTTTAAAAAGTGGATAATCACTCATCCAATTAATAACTTCTCCTTTTACTTCTTTCAGTTTGCTTTCATTCTCGTGGTTTAGAATCACGCGATCAATAAAATCGACAATTCTATCCATGTCTGTCTCCACCAATCCTCGTGTAGTTATAGCGGCAGAACCAATACGAATTCCCGAAGTAACGAATGGGCTTTTGTCGTCAAAGGGAACCATGTTCTTATTGACCGTTATATGTGCGTTTACCAGAGCGTTTTCAGCATCTTTTCCACTTACTCCTTTATTTCTCAGATCAATGAGCATGAGGTGATTATCGCTTCCTTTTGATATTAAGTGATATCCTCGATCAACGAAAGCCGCAGCCAGGGCTTCAGAATTTTTCACAAGCTGGATGGTATACCTGACAAATTCCTCACTTAAAGCTTCTTCGAAAGCAATTCCTTTAGCCGCGATAATATGTTCTAATGGGCCGCCTTGAGTGCCAGGAAAAACTGCTGCATCCATCAAAGAAGACATCATGCGTGTTTTGCCACTCTTTAACTTTATTCCCCATGGGTTTTCAAAATCTTCTCCCATCATGATGATTCCACCACGTGGACCTCGTAGAGTTTTGTGAGTGGTTGAAGTCACAAAGTGACAATGTTCTATAGGGTCATTTAAAATACCGGTAGCGATTAACCCCGCAGGGTGCGCAATGTCGGCAAGTAATAAGGCTCCTACCTCATCGGCGATAGCCCTAAACCTTGCGTAATCCCAATCTCTTGAATAAGCGGAAGCACCACAAATAAGAAGCTTTGGTTTTACGCTTTTTGCTTTTTCATGGACTTTGTCCATATCAATCAGACCAGTTTCTTTTTCGACACCATAAAAATGGGCATCATAGGTTTTTCCAGAAAAATTTACCGGCGAGCCATGCGATAAATGCCCTCCGTGGGAAAGATCAAATCCCAATATTTTGTCTCCTGGTTTAAGAACTGCTAACATAACGGCCGCGTTCGCTTGCGATCCCGAATGAGGTTGAACATTAACCCATGACGCATTAAATAGCTCTTTTAGCTTATCACGAGTGTAATTTTCAACTTGGTCTACTACTTCACAGCCACCATAATAACGCTTTCCAGGCAGTCCTTCTGCATACTTATTCGTAAGAACAGAACCCGAGGCTCTCATTACATTTTCGGAGCAATAATTCTCGGAAGCTATCAACTCTAGTCCTTCAATTTGTCTCCTTTTTTCTTCTTCGATTAATCGAAATATTTCTGCTGACATAATAATTTGATCTTAGACAAATGTAGCACTTTGAAGAGGCTATAAAAGCTCATTTTTATTCTTGCGCGAACCTTTTATTCACTTGGTCGAAAAAGCATGGAAATTGATTTTCAAAGACCCATGTTTGGCATGCCTGAACTTATTTACTTTGTAAAATAGAGCATATCAATGGATTTAACTGGAAAAAGCATTTTAGTAACTGGAGGAACCGGTTCATTTGGAAAAGCATTTATTCGCCGAATTCTAGGGGAGTACCCAAAGATCAAAAAGCTAATTATCTATTCTAGAGACGAACTCAAGCAGTTTGAAATGAGTCAGGAATTCAATCAAAAGGATTATCCTGCAATTCGTTATTTCCTGGGTGATGTACGAGATCGTGCTCGCTTAAAAAGAGCATTTGAACAAGTTGATATTGTAATTCATGCGGCGGCCCTAAAACAAGTACCTGCAGCTGAATACAATCCGATGGAGTTTGTGAAAACCAATGTTCTTGGAGCAGAAAACATTATTGAAGCTGCACTTGATACGAATGTTGAACGCATCGTTGCCTTGAGCACTGATAAAGCAGCTGCGCCAATTAATCTTTATGGTGCAACAAAGCTTTGTTCCGACAAACTTTTTGTAGCAGCGAATAATATTCGCGGAGAAAGAGACTTAAGGTTTTCCGTTGTGAGGTATGGAAATGTTATGGGTTCGAGAGGTTCCGTAATTCCATTTTTTCTTGAGCGAAAAGAAACAGGAGTATTGCCAATTACTGATAAGGAGATGACCCGTTTCAATATTACTTTGGCAGAAGGAGTTGATTTGGTTTTACATGCTTTAAAGCATGCTTGGGGAGGAGAGATATTCGTTCCTAAAATCCCATCATTTAAAATTACTGACCTAGCCGAAGCAATCGGACCAAATTGCGAGCACAAAGTGATTGGTGTGAGGCCAGGAGAAAAAATTCATGAAGAAATGATTACCTCTAGCGACAGCTACAATACAGTAGATGTTGGCGAATACTATGCAATCTTACCACAGACCTTCAGGTATACTTTGGAGGAATACCTATCAAAAAATAATGCGAGTAAAGTTGAAACTGGATTTGCATTTGATTCAGGTACGAACGACCGATGGCTAGGAGTAGAAGATTTAAGGAAATTGATCAGAGAGGTGATTGATCCAAGTTTTAACCCAAATGCCTAAAAAGGAAGCATCACAAATTTCAAAACTTGTTCTAGGCAGTGTGCAGTTTGGTATGCACTATGGGATAAGCAATCAACACGGAAGTCCTGAAGACATTGAATTGGAAAAGCTTCTTCGTGCTGCAAAGGAAGCGGGAATTACATGCATTGATACTGCTGCAGCATATGGGAAAGCTGAAGAGCGCCTTGGGAAATACGCCTCAGATTTTGAATTAATCACGAAACTAAAATCAGGAACAACAGCTCAAAACCTTCAGTCGAATTTCAAGGAAAGTTTGAGGCGTTTAAAAAGAAGCTCTGTTAAAGCCTTGATGTTTCACGATTTTAATAATTGGCTGGCAAATCCTGAGCTTTGGCTTGAACTCAAAAAGTTAAAGGCAGAACATAAAACTACTCAAATAGGCTTCTCGCTTTACGACCCTGAAGAATTAAGCTTGTTAATAGAAGCAGATGTTATTCCAGATATAGTGCAAGTCCCGTTTAATCTTTATGACCGAAGATTCGAAGCTTGCGCTTCCATTTTCGAAAAGTATCAAATTGAAGTTCATACAAGAAGTGTGTTTTTACAAGGTTTGTTATTTTTCAAAGCACCAGATTTACCCAATTATTTTCAGAGTATTCAGGAAAAACAAAAACGTTTTTATGATTGGTTAGCATCAAAAGGGCGTTCGGTCTTGGAGATTAGCCTAGCACATGCATTGAATCAAAGCTGGATTGATAATGTCTTAATAGGGGTGGGCACAAGCAATGAATTAGAAGAGAACCTAGCCAGTTTAAATCCTATTGATTCTGTCGACTTGAAGGAGCTTAGTTTTATGAGTGAATCAAACCCTGAAATCATTAACCCATCTAAATGGAAATGAGCAAGCTCAAACTTGGGGTCATAGGCATGAGTCAAGGGAATGGTCACCCTTTCTCTTGGTCGGCTATTTTTAATGGTTACGAGCTGAGTGCAATGGAAAAGTGTGGTTTTCCAGTGATCCCCGAATATCTTGAGAAACAGGATTTTCCAAATGATTTCTTAACAGATTATGCTTCGGTTGATGGAGTTTGGACCCAAGATATTGACTTGTCGAAATCAATCGCCAAGGCTTCAAAAATCTCAAATGTCTATGAATCCATTGAACGCCTTGTGGAAAACACGGACGCTGTTCTCTTGGCCCGGGATGATGCCGAGACTCATCGGGAAATGCTCAAACCAATAGTTGAAAAAGGAAAAGCAGTTTTCGTCGATAAGCCATTTGCCTTGAATTTGAGGGAAGCGGAAAAGATGTTTGAACTGGAGCAATTCGAGTCTCAAATTTTCACTTGTAGTGCTTTGAGGTACGCTTCTGAATTTCAATCGAATAAATTGCGTTTTAATCCTAATGATATCCTTGAAGTGGAGGCCTTTACACCAAAGTATTGGAAGACCTATGCCATGCATATATTGGAGCCCAGTTTTAATATCCTTAATGATTGGTCAGCCATCCGAAAACATAAATTAAGCCTTGAAGGTGAGCAAAGCGAATTACATTTAATAAAAGAGAGTGGAAGGAGCTTTAAGTTCAGATCAACTGGCAATAAAGCTTCTCAGATTGTGCTTCGCTTCAAAACTACGAATGACATGCAAGAACTAATCTTTGAGGATAGTTTTAATGCCTTTAAATCTTCTCTTTCTAAGTTCATTGAGCAAGTTCATTCGGGAAAGAGAATGATACCAAAAGAACAAAGTCTTCATCTAGTTGAATGTCTTGAATTAGGACAAGCATGAAGATTGGAATAATTGGTTTAGGTTCGATAGGGAGGAGGCATGTTGCCTGCCTTCAAAGCTTAGGGATTAATGATATTGTCGCTCTAAGAACAAACAAAGGCCAACTAAAAGCGGCAGTTTCTGGGGTAAAAGAAGTAGATAACTGGGATGAGTTTTTGGCCTTAAATCTCGAGGCTGCGATTATTGCTAATCCTAGCTCAATGCATGCTGAAACTATAGCCAATATTGAAACGAGAGGGATAAGAACCCTAGTTGAGAAGCCAATTCATTCGAGCTCAGATTTTGAAGTTTCTGATGCGTTCAAAGCCCAAATTAGAGTAGCTTATTGTTTGAGGTTTCACCCGCTGTATGTTTTTATGGGGGAGCTTTTAGATAAGAATCCTAACGCAAAACTTTCGCTGTCATTCGAACGCGGATATGCTCTTCCGAAATGGCATCCTTATGCCGATTATAGGAAAGAATACAGTGCGCAGAAAGCATTAGGAGGGGGAGTGGTTAGAACACTTTCACATGAAATAGATCTTTTTATTCATTGGTTTCATGAAGCCAGCTTGATTTCAAGTAAGGTGTGGAAAGCATCTGATTTAGAAATAGATGTGGAGGATCACGCTGAATTCGCTTTAGAGAGTCAAAAAGCAAGGGCAGAGTTCCATTTAGATTTTGTCAATCCCGAATACACTAACAAAGGCAAACTAAGTTTAGACGAGCAAACGTATTCCTTTGACTTTGTCAAGCAAAATTTGATCGAAGATTCGACTCAAAAAAAGCTTTTTGAATTTTCAAAAGAAGATCTCGATATGATGTATGTCGAACAAATGAGGGATTTCCTTGGATTCGTTAAAACAGGTAAAAGCATAAACTGTAGTTTCGAAGAAGCAATGCAGTCTATTAAACTTATAGAACAGATCGCTCCACATTGAAAGATACCGTAGCCATAATTCCAGCGAGAGGGGGATCCAAAAGAATTCCTAAAAAGAATATTTTAGATTTTGATGGAAAACCTATGCTTGCATGGACCATCGAAGCTGCCAAACAATCGGAATTGTTCGAAGCAATTGTAGTGAGTACAGATTCTGAGGAAATAGCAGAACAAGCCCTTAAGTATGGGGCTGAAGTACCCGGCTTACGGGAATCTGCAGCTGATGATATGAGCCCTGTAAGTGAAGCTACTCTAGCTAGTCTAATTCAAATGGAAAAGCAGGGTAGAAGTTTTGAAACTGTAGTGCAACTCTTCGCAGTTTGTCCACTCAGAACAGCCCATGATATCCAGCTTGCCTACGATGCTTTTCAGGAGAAGAAAGTTGATTTCTTAATTTCATGTTATAAATATGTGGCAATGAATCCATGGTGGGCAGTCCAATTAGATCCACAGGGCAAAGCGTCTTGGGTGTTTAAAGACAGCATGAAAAGATCACAGGATTTGCCTCATTTGTTTTGTCCTACTGGTGCTACTTGGATCGCCAATGTTGAAGCACTCAAAAGGGATAAAAGCTTTTATGGTGAAGGACATATCTTTTGGGAAATGGATTGGAAGCGAGCGATTGATATCGATACCATGGATGATGTAGAAATGGCTCTGGCCCTTAAAGCTATGGCGGCAAAAAAGCATTGATTTTTGAACCGAGGAAATATTTATTCTAGACTAGACAAAAACCATGGGGTTCCCGAACAACAATAAATGTTTCATCATCGCTGAACTTTCAGCAAATCATAATGGCGATAAAGAACTCGCTCTAAAAACGATTCGTGCGGCAGCTGAATCAGGAGCGGATGCAATCAAATTGCAGACTTACACTCCAGATTCTATGACTTTAGATTCTGAGAAAGATGATTTTGTGATTAAGCAAGGAACCATTTGGGATGGTCGTCGCCTTCACGATTTATATCAAGAGGCATACACTCCATGGGAATGGCACAAAGAGCTGTTTGACGAGGCTAAGCGTCTTGGATTGTTTTGTTTCTCTTCTCCTTTCGATTTAAAAGCGGTTGACTTGCTTGAAGAACTGTCCTGTCCTGCATATAAGATTGCTTCTTTTGAAATCACAGATATCCCCTTAATTCGATACGTTGCTTCAAAGGGAAAACCGATGATCATATCAACGGGAATTGCTGAACTGGAAGATATCAAGCTCGCCATTGCTACATGTATAGAGGAGAACAATACCGACATCACAATTTTGAAGTGCACAAGCTCATATCCTGCGCCCTTGGAGCTCGCTAACCTCAAGACCATTTTGGATATTCCTGAGCGATTTGGTGTTGAAGTGGGTTTGAGTGATCACACGATGGGGAGTACAGCGGCAGTAGTGGCAGTAAGTTTAGGCGCCAAGGTGATCGAAAAGCATTTTATTCTTGACAAAAATTTGGGAGGTCCTGATGCAAGTTTCTCAATGGAGCCGCATGACTTTAAGCAGATGGTAAAACAAGTTCGAGAAGCGGAAATTGCCTTGGGAGAGGTTAGCTATGAGTTGAGTGAAAAGACAAAAAAATCTAGAGGATTTTCACGTTCACTTTATATTGCGGAGGACATCAAAAAAGGCGAGGTGCTGAACGAACAAAACCTTCGGTCTGTAAGGCCAGGCTTTGGTCTTCATCCAAAATACCTTCCCAGTTTACTTGGAAAAACAGTCAATCGTGATCTTGAAAAAGGAGATCCATTTCAGCTTGATTATGTGAATGAAAGTTTAAGCATTTAGCGCTAAAAATGGAGACTCAGAAAAAAAAGATTCTTCTGTTTTGGGGCTACAACCGAAAAGCTTGGGTGAACTATTTCGACCCATTTAAAGATCACTTTGATTTCGTTTACCTTTTTCATTTAGACAAGGCCGAAGAGAAAGACAATTTCACTGATCTGCCGGTAGTTTACTGGAAGGATTATACTTCCGCTCAGGAAATCATTAGGGCACATAATCCTGATAAAATCATCTTTATGGGAGTAACGGGAGTACACACCATCGCGCTGAATAGAGTTGCTCAAAAAAAAGGAATTCCTACGGCTGTTCTTCAACATGGAATGTTCCATAGCCTAGAGAAATATTTACAACTTCAAGATGCTCAAGATAAGCGAAGAGCAGAAGAGCCGAGTGCTAAGACATCTTCTCAAAACGAAGACCGCAACTTTCTTTTGAAATTCTACTTCAACAGCCTTGGCTGGTTTAACTTAAATGCCTGGTTCTTTATTCTCAAAATGCAGCTTTTAAAAAGGCGGATGAATGAAATACTTGCTTTGTCTAAACTTCAAAGCAAATTCAGAATGGCCACCGAATATTGGGTGTTTACCATTAAAAATGCGGAAATTTATCAGTCAAGAGATGGTGTTCCAACCGATAAGATGAGAGCGTTTGGAAATCCTGAAATTGATGATTTTGTAAAACATTCGGAGACCAGTGAGAGGGCTGAAGAAGCTTATTACCTCCTTGTAGATCAAAGTTTTGCCGAGATTAAAGCTTTTAATTCTCCAGGTTACGGTCCAAGCAAGGAAGCGATTTTGAATTTTTATAGCAAGCTTGCTGATTTTGCAAAGCAAGACGGACGTAAATTAAAAGTCAAGCTTCATCCTTACAGCTATGAAAGCGACTTTTTCGAAGTCTTAAAAGACAATATTGAGTTTGTCAGAGACGCAAAGGTGCTCAGCTTAGTGATGAATTCTGATGCGGTATTTGGTTTCTTTTCCAGTTTGATGGTACCAGCAGTTTACTATAAGCCTTGTGTTTTGTTTAGAATGTTCGATCACTCGGACTTTATAAACCGGGTCGAAAATTTAGGCTTGGCTCAAGTATTAGAATTTGATAATTTCAAGATTGAACAAATTGAACTTCCATCCTTAAAGCCAGCAGATGGATTGGCTAAATTTGCAGAAGAGTACATCATGCATACTGATGGCAAAAACAAAGACCGCTTAAGGGAACTACTGGCTAAATAGCACAAAAAATAGATGTCGGAATCTAAGAAAAGTCTTCTGTATTATTATTTGATAAAGCCATACATGTATGCAAAGTATAAGCCTGCACGCCCAATCTCAGCGGATCAAGATATCTTAAATCAGATCAATGAAAAGGGCTATTATTTACAGGAAAACTTTGTTTCAGAGCAGCAAGTGAAATTGATTCGCGATGAGGTAGAATCGGCATATAAAAACCTTAAAGAAGAGGATCATTCAGATTTCTTTTGTAAAGAGGGTGGTCATGAAAGAATTGGAAATATTGACTCACATTCTCCTCTCGCT
>Ga0209631_10001748_pt1 | contig 27117 bp, 16 predicted proteins | sample COG_08_FD_184752 | JGI IMG/M metagenome (GOLD analysis project Ga0209631, IMG submission 184752) | Pelagic Microbial community sample from North Sea - COGITO 998_met_08 (SPAdes) (version 2) | ecosystem: Environmental > Aquatic > Marine > Neritic zone/Coastal water | place: Helgoland, sampling... | reverse complement strand
GGGCCGCCGTTCCGTCCACACCCGCGCGCTCTTCACCAAGACGAAGCCCGCCGCCACTAAGACGGCCAAGGGAGCCAAGACCGTCATTCGCACCAAGACGGGCGAGAAGAAGAAACTCTCGCAGGAGGATTCGATGAAGGAGATGGGCGGCATCCTGTTCCAAGCCACCGCGCTCGGCCTCGCCGTTCCCGTGGGCGTCGTCGGACTCACCGAGGCGTCCAAGCAGCTCTCGGGCGGCAGCGACGACGCCGGCCTCTACGGCTTCATCCTCGTCGCGTGTGGGTTCGCGGGATGGTGGGGCAAGAAGACGGCCGATCGCGACGCCATCAAGAGCGAACTCGCGGCGAAAGGCCTGGACGTCTCCACCGTGGACAACGTCGCGGTGTTGAAGTGGCTCAAGGCGCAGGACGCGCAGGGCAAGGGGAAGCAGGCGGTGCGGGAGATCTACAGAGCGTACGAGACGGAATCCAACCCGTGGTCACCGTTCTTCAAGCCCACCGGCGTCGGCAAAACGGGGCCCAAGAAGTAATCGATTTCGATTGTTGAGTTTCGTCGTGAATATCATTCCATCACACCGTCGTCGCTCCGCTATGCGTCTATGCGTCCGTTCAATCCGAGCCCGCGTCGTGCCCATCACCCCCCATCACGGGACCCGCTCTCACGTCAGGTCCAACACCACCGGCGCGTCACCGGGCGCGGGTGGAGCTCCACCGCACGGCGATCCAATGGCGCCTTGAGCTCCACCCGCCGCGCCGCCCGATCCCCGCCGGGATGCGCGTTTCCTCGCCGTGCCGGGCGACGGCGTGTCCGCGCACAGGTCCACGGCGATGGGAGGCACCGCGCCCCTCCGTCCGGCACGTCTCCCTCCTCCCGCCGCCTCCTGCGAACCGGGCGCGAGCAAGTTGACGAACACGGGCCCTTCCTCGCGAGCTTTCTTCGCCCGTTCCGCCGCCGCCGCCGCCGCCTCCTCCTTTTCCACGCGCTTGCGTTCCATCCGCGCGCGACGGATCGGGCCGATCTCACCCTCCGGCAGCTCCCCGGGCAGCGGCGCGATGTGCGGGGCCCCAGGGCCGGCGCCGGGTCCTCCTCCACCCGCCGGACGCCCGCGCAAACCTTGGGGTCCCCCCGGCGGCGGCGGATTGTTAAAGAAACCCGCCTGGAGCAAATTCTCAAACTCGTCGTCGTTCATGCCCGGTATGTGCTGGATGTGCTGCTGCAGCGCGTGATCGCGACGCCGCCGCGCGCCGCCCCTCGGCGCCGGCGGCATCGCACCGGGATCACCACCGCGCCGATGAAAGATGGCGCCGAGCATGCCGCCGCCGACGCCCATCATCGCCGCGTTGACGACTTCGTCCAACAAGCCCCTCGCGCCTCCGTCGCCGCCGCCTCGCCGCCGACCCGGTGGCGGAGCGGGCGGCCTGGGCGCCTGCCTCTTGGCCGCGTTGGTCTGCGCCGTCGCCCTGTCCTGCATGGCCTTCGCCTCCTTCTTCTGCCACTTCCGCACGTCCTTCTCGCCGATGGAAAGGTCCCGGAGCTCGGTGGCGAGCGCCGCCAAGAGCTCGCGCTGGCCATCGTCGTCGAACTTTTCAAAGTACAGCGCCAGGTGCTTGCACCGCCGGCGGTGCTGCGCGACGTCGAAAGCCTCCTTCGTGCCGTACACCGTCGCCGGCATGCCGCCCAGCGCCCGACCGCCGACGCCTTTCTGTTTCTTGGCAACCTTGATCGACGCCTGGCCTTCGGGGCACGTCCCGACGTGCGCGTGGGCGTCGCGGCCTGTACGTGTATATGGGCAGTGATTGGTCAGTAATTGGGTGGTGCCTTCTATTTGGGTATTTGGGCACGGGTGGGATACTGTTTGGTAATACGCACGCACCGCAATCCGCGAGGCAATACGCGCAGAAAGCCGCCGCGCATCGCGAGCACTTCAGCGCGAAACACCCGTCAAAGTCCACGAACGCCTGCTTACATCGCGGGCACGCGAGCGTGAGCACCGTCTCGATGACGTGTTCCTTGGCGACGCGTAGTTTCTCCTCTTTCCCCGCCCCTAACGCCGCCCTCGCTCGTTCTCGCTCGAGCCTTTCGTTCATCTGAGCCTCCATCTCCTCGGCTACCGCCTTCTCCTTGAGCTTGGACCGCGCGTCGAGGTAGAGCTCGAAGGTTTCGTGCGTCACCTGGGCGGCGATGTCCTTGTCGGCGAAGTGCGCGGCGTCGCATCGGTCGGCGGCGGTGTTCGCGGCGGTGTTGCGCGGGCACAGGATCCGTCCGTCGGTCTTGGCGAGGAGCGCGAGATCTTTGCCAGCTTCGTTGCGGACGTGCGCGTCGAAGCAGTCGGCGCAGGTGTAGTGCGTTCGCGGGCAGCATATACCCTCGGACACCGGTCCGTCGGTGAAGCATATCGTGCACGTCTGCGTATTCCGGAAAGAGGGTGGGATGGGGGGCGATGGGGGTCAGCGTTTGAACTTCTCGGGCACCGTGTCAAAGATGGCACCCCCTTTTGCGAGGGTGGTGACGCGACGGACGGGGGCGGGCGACGCGTGTGATGCGCGCGCGAACGCTCGGCGGGTGTGGCGCGTGTTCGGTCGGTGTACTCACCTTCTCTTCAGCCATGGCGCCGGTCGCGGGTGCCCTCCTCCTCGGCCTCACCCCTCCGCGCCTCGAAGTGGCGTGTTGTGACTGCTGACTCGGTGTATCGGACGTCGCCCGTCGGACCCCCCAACGAGTCGGCGCTGCGCTTTTTGTTTGAGGTCCTGTTCGCGGGCGTGCGACAGACGCCGCCGCGTGCGTGCACCGAAGACTCGGCGTTCGAGTCGACCCGCCGCGTCTTTGGGATCCAATCTCGCGACCGCGTGACCTCCATTCGCCGACGAGACCCGCGTGGTAGCATCCAAGTTGAAGGACCGACGAAGCGATGAGCCTCGCCATCCCTATCCAACGCGTTTCATGCGCCGACGTTCGCACCGCCCGCCCGAAGAGGGATTCTGTAAAGGTCGCCGCTCGCGTCGCCCCCGCCGCACATCACAAGCGTGACCTCATCGTCGTCCACGGCAAGAAGAAAGGCGGGTTCGCCGCCGAGATGATGGGCGGCGGCGACGAAACCGCGGCGACGACGAAGAAGCCGACCGCCGCCAAGACCGCATCATCGCAGCCCGACGAAGTCTGCCCGTGCGGCGGATACCCAACCGCCGGCTTACCCTACGCCAGGTGCTGCAAGCCCTACCACAAGAACGAGACGTACCCGAGCGACTGCGTCACGCTCATGCGCTCACGGTTCAGCGGCTACGCCAAGGGCGAAGGCGAATACGTCGTCAAGACGACGCATCCCGAAAATCCAATCTTCAAAGACGGAGCGAAAGCGGCTTCGGGTAAAGTGGTGAGCTCACTCGCGGAAGATGTCCGGATGACGTGCCGGAAGGTAAAGTTCTACGGCCTGGAGATCGTGTCGGACAAAGCGAAAGGAAAGGACGAGCACTACGTGGGGTTCAAGTACAAGTGCAGAGTCGTCGGGCAAAAAGGATTCAACGAACTCGCCGAGGAGAGTCACAGCGAACTCAGTACCTTTCGCAGGGATGCCGAGGATGGTAAGTGGCTATTCCTCGACGGCGTCACCGGCGCCGTGGAGTAGAGAGACGTGCGTAATACGTGTATTAGAGTTATTATACGTGTATTAGAGCTAATAACACGAGTATCAAGCCAGCATCCCTTGCAGGATGTTGGAGCATTCCTTGGCGACTCGTTTGACATACTTGGCCGTCCCGGGCGTCGCGCCGTCACCCTTCTGGAGCCCTTCCAGAACATCTCCAGACTCAAGCGCCTGCCCAAGACTCGCACGCAGCGCCCCCATCTCCCCGCCTCGCCCCAAACCCTTCTGCGCGATCGCCTGGAACACGGCGTGAACCTCACCGCGCTTGGAGACTGGCGCCGATAAAATCGCCTGCAGCAACAGCCGGTGGTGCAGCCGCGCGCGTTCGCCGGTGTCCATCGCGCCGCCAAAGTCGATGACCTTCAAGGCGCCGGGCGCGAGCGCGCCGGAGACGAGGAGTCCCGCCGTGAACCGCGCCAGGTTGGCGATGCGACGGACGGAAACCTTCGGCTCGTCGGCTGAGGAATCGAGCCCGCGGTCAAAGCCGTCGAGGTTTTTGTTCGTCGGCGCGACTTCCCGAATCTGGTCCCACACGCACAGCTGTAACGTGAGCCTGTGCCCTTTGACCCTCTCGCACAGCCTCGTCGCCAACACTTCGTAGTACGGGTTGTACGCCTTCTCCTGGAGGCAGCACTCGATGAGCACGCGGGGAATCTCCCGCTCCTGCTTATCCGCGAGTGGCAACTTGAGCAATCGGTCCAACGCGTCGGCGAAATCTTCCGATCCCATCACGACGCAGAAGATGGCCCGTCGCGCCTCGGTGTTCATCCGTAGCCCCTTGGCTTTCTGTAGGAGCTCGGCGCCTTCCTGCGCGGCGGCGGCGGCGGCGGTGGAGCTCGCCTGCTTGTCCAGCGCGCCCTGCGCGGCTCTCGCGGCGAACCACGCCTCGGTGCCCGCAGCCTCGGGGAGCCACCACTGGCCTTTGTGCTTGGACTCGTCGATCAGGCGTTCGTGGGTCAGCGCCCTGAGCGCCACGGCGGCGTCGCCGACGGAGTGCGACGCGCGGAGCCACTTGGCGAGCGCCGCGGGGAATCCCCACTGGTCGCCGCCCTCCGCGCCGCCCGCGCCCCCCGCGCCGGCGCCGACGACCCGCTTGTTGTTCTTCAAGTCGACCACCATGTCCAGCATCAGCCTCGCGCGTTTCGTGAGTCCACCCACAGCTGTGTCGGCATCCCCGTCGGCACCCCCCGCGCTGTCCCTCAGCTCCGCGACGCGGGTCTGGAGGCTTAAAATGAAATCCTTCATCCCGCCCGGATCTTCCGAACGTAACCTCGCACCCGCGCATCGAAGCAACGATAACATCAAAGTCGCGTCCAGCTCGTCAAGCGTCGACACCAGCGTGACTAACAACCCGTACAACACCTTGCTCGGGTATAACCCGCACGTGTGCAGACGTGCAAACACGGCGGTGAGGTTAGACGCCGCGCGCGCGTTCCCAGCCGCTCGAGCGGCTTCGAGCGACTTGAGAAGCTGGCACCCGAACCTAGCGCCGAGCTCTGGGCCCAATTCCCCGCTCACCCCCGCTACAAAAGCCGCCAGCGCCGCGGCGTACTGTTCGCTCGCCCTCGGTCCGTCCACTAAGGCTTTGAGTATCTCTTTGGTACACGCGTCACCGACGGCGCGTCGTGGTATTCGGGCGGAGAGTTGTGCGATTTCGTTTGCCACGTTGGCGACGTTGGATTCGCCCATGCGGTTCATCAGCCCTCGAACCTGGTGGAAAACAAAACACGACGTCATACTAATTGCGCGTACGGAAAGATAAAAGTAAACGCACCTGGCGGGCGGCGTCGTCGACGGCTTGTTGAGCTTTGATCTCTTCCGCGGATTTACCGGCGGATTTGGCGGCGGCGGCGGCCATCGCGGCGCGTTGCGCGGGTGGGATGTACTTGCCGGCCGGGGCAGCCGCGGGGGCGGCCCTCGGCTCCTCGTCCTCCTCCTCCTCCTCCTCGTCGTCGTCATCGTCATCGTCATCAATTTCTTCTTCCCCTTCGCTGTCGTCCTCGTCGTCATCAGGGCCCATGCCGAACGGGTCCTCGTCGTCTTCGGAGTCGCCCTCCTCGTACTCCTCTCCGTCGTCGTCGTCGTCGTCGTCGTTGTCGCTGTCGTCGTCCGCGAAGGCAGCCTCCAGTGCCGCGTCGAGCTCGTCAAAATCCACCACGCCTTTTCCTCCGTCCTCACCGCCCTTCCTCGACCCGGGCGCCTCTTCCTCACCCTCGTCCTCCGCGTCATCTATCGCACCATCGTCCTCGTCGTCATCCTCGTCGCTGTCCATGGCGTCGCGCTTGCGGAGCTTCGCGAGTTTATCCCCGAAGGAATCCGCCGCCTTCTTGGACGCGTTCGCCAGCTGCCGTTTCTTCTCGAGCTCGTCGCCCCGCGCCAAGATCTCCATCCCGGGTAGCGAGTCGAAGAAGAACCCCATGCCGTCGTCCTCCTGGCCTTTACGTCCTTTGAGCTTCTTCAACAGGCGCCGTTGTTCAGCCTCGTCGCGCTGGTACGCCTCGTACGCGGCGCGGCCCATGCGTTGCTCGGCGGTGAGCGCGACTACTGGTTTCTTGGTGGGATCTTTTTTAGATTTGCGTTCACCTCGCGCGTCGTCGTCGTCGTCGTGGTCATCGCGGCGGCGCCTCTTGGCCTTTGCGTCGCGCTTGGATGGATCCTTGTCGGCGTATCGCGGGTCGTCCTCGCCGTCTTCGTCGCCGGCGCGTCGCTTTTTGGGCTTCTTGGGCTTGGCACCGCCCGGCTGCTGCGAGGACCCGCCGCCGCCGCCGCCGTTGCTCATCGCGCCCTCGTCCCGGCTCTTCTGGTGCCTGGTGGCCCAGGACTGTCTCTGCGCCGCCTTGTCCGCCTTGGCCTGCTTGCGCATCGTCTTGCGGTCGAGCACCGACTTCTTCCCGGCGACCGGTTTGGGCCTGCCGCCCATCTCGTCCCAGCCGCTCGTCCCGTCGTCGCCGTCGTCCTCGTGACGCGCGGCGATCGCATCCTCGATGGCGCGGCCGAGCGTTGGGCCGGGCTTGAACGGGACGCCGGGCTTGCCCCTGCCGCGCCCGCCGCCACGCCCGCCGCCGCGACCGCCGCCACGTCCACGACCTCCGAACCGACCCATGGTCGATGCGTGCGTGCGTCGGGTAGTGGCGGGTGCCGACAAAGTTCGGGGGCGAGATTCATTTTCGGAGTCTCTCGTTCACGTCCCGTCAGTTGAGCGACTGTTCGTTTCCCACGCCCACGCCACAACCATGAGCGCGTGTGACGTCCACCCGGTGGCCGACAACATCCTGGTCCCCGCTGACGCCCGCGTCCGTGAACCGCGCGCGTGTCTCATCGAGGATGCGCACGGGCGATGGTGCGAGCATGGCCACCCCTCCCGAGGCGCATGCGTCGGAGCGACCGATGCACAAAAGATGCCGACGCTCCCGCCGTGCGCCACCGCGTGGGGCCGGTGGCGGGAGGAGGACGGCACCGACCGCGGCAGCTACGGCCACAAGAACTGGTTCAAGAATCCTCAGTTTCTGCTCGAGCTCGACGAGGGCTTCGTCGGCGAGTGCGCCGTATCGCTCACGTGCGGCCCACGAAGGCTGTCACCATCTCGCAAAAACGACGGTGGACGACGAAAAGAAAATTCAGTCAGCCCAACGCCGACGCTGAGCCCACTCGACGGCGCGATCGGGTTCGCGATGTTCTACTGCGGCAGTGGCAAGCCGATGCGCGGCGGGGATGCGCACCACGTGAGTTACGTTAAAGGGTACGACAAAGTAACCGTCACGTTCGATTTCAGCGGCTTATGCGACTACGCCAAGTCGGCGGATGCTAACCAGTTTCGGGTGGTGCCGACGTGCGCCGCACCGGGCGTGGAGGGTGACTTCGCGCTCACCGTGCGTAGCCTCGGGACGTGTTCGGGGTTCACGCTCGAGCCCATCGCGCCGTGGTGAGTGATCCGGTGTGTGTGTTGTGTACTGATATTTAGAAGGTTCGTCAGCCGAGGCTGAGGTAAAGAATGTGTGTGTGTTATGTGTTCGTGTTGCGATGCGCGGCCAAAGTCGATGCCGCCTTCTCTCGTCTCGTCTCGTCTATGCGCGTCGACAGCCACCTGGTGTCGATACGTATACATCCCGCCCGTGTCCGTGTCTGTCGTCGCCCGTTCACGTCCTGTTCGTTTCAATCCCCGCGGGAAGACCCGGCCCGTTCTCACCAAACTTGAACTCGGGAGCCGGAGCCGGGGGCCTGGGACCGTGCGACGCCGCGGCGTGCGACGCGATGGCGCCCAGCGGGAACGGCGCGGCGACGGCCCCTCCCATGTGGTGGTGGCCATCGTAAGGGTTCATCGTGTTCGGGTGGTGGTGGGGCCCCGCGTAAGGGAACGCGCCGTAGCCGCCTCCGTAGCCGCCCGGCATCGCGGCGCGGAAGTTTTGGTATGGGTTAGCGGCCATGACCATCGAGCCCGGGTACGAGTGCAACGGCGGCTTTCGTCCCCCGCCCCCGCCGCCCATCGCGCCAGCCCTCGCCTTCCCCGCGGTTCGACTGGTGTGGTATCCACCCGCCATGCTGTAGAACGCGCGGGACTTGTCGTCGAGCAGCAAGCTGGAGCCGCCGCGGAACTCCCGAAACACGGAGAGCACCATAGCGCCCTGCGACGGCTCAACTTCCTGCCCGTCCCTCGAGTTTGTCACCGGCTTTTCGTTGCCGGTGACGAGGCGGATGTGCCGGAGGACGGTGTTGGGAACGTCCTTGACCCAGTGCCACCTCACCCTGAACCGGCCGTCCGCGAGGGAGAACCCGTTCGGCGGAACCGTACCGCGTCCAGACCCGGCGAGAGCGCCGGGCGTCGAGCGCCGCCAGTGGTAGCCGCCGTCGACGTCCGAACGCAGGTGCGCGTCGCGCGGCGCGGACGCATCGAGGGACTCGACCGGCCCGACCATCTCCGCCACGCCGCAGAAGTGCCCGCTGCAGTTCACGGAGAAGAACAGGATGATCCGCGGGGTTGGGCGATCCGCGTCGTCGACCGCGTCGATCTTCGAAGGGTCCCTAGGAGGGAGTCCGTCCGCGGCGGAAACGTCGAGGGGACCCGCGGGGGACTGCGAGTCGTCGTCGTCGTCGTCGCTCGCCCTCGAGATGTCGCTCGAATCCGGCGCGAGGTCATCCATCGTCGTCTCGCGCGTATCCTCGCGTGTTGTCCCAGTGCCCGCGTTGACGATGAAGGCGCGGTTGAGATCGTCCATGCCGCACGATTCGTCCAGCGTCTTGGGCAAACCCCCAAGGGACTCCGCCTCGGGCTCGGGCTCCTCCTCCTCCTCGTCGACGCCGCGGTAGGCGGCGTCCAGCCGGGCGTTACCAGCCTGCGTGCTGGACCACCAGCCGTACCTCACGCTCCTGTGCACGTCGTCCTCGCCGTGGGACTTCATGACGAAGAACCTGACGCCGTCGCTCGAAGACTCGAAGAGGTCCGCGAGGTCGGCGCCGTCGAACGCGGAAATCGGGGGAATCTCGAGGCGGTCGCCAACCTCCCGGGCCTCAGCCGCGGCGGAGCGCCAGAGCGCGTCGCGAAAGTTCGGGTCAGCCGCGGCGGACGATACCCTCGGGCCACCAGAGGACGGCGGCTTGCCGCTCGGTTTGGACGAAATGAAAGGTCCGCCGCCGTTAGTCGAGCCCGCGCTGTTCATGCTGCTCCTCGCGCTCCTCGCGCCCAACATGGGAAACTCCTCCGCCCACCCGCCGTTGTAGGTCACGGGCTGGTGCGACGGCGGTCCCGATAGGCCGTAGTGGTCGCCGCGAACGTCCGTACCGGGGACGTACCCAGAGTTGAGATAGGCGGGCGGGGAGACGACGTTGGCGGGGGGAATCGGGACCATCCCGTATCCGCCGTTGGAGTGGTACGGGTATATTGGGCTACCGCGGTTGGCGCTCGGCGGTCTGGGTTGGTATCCATTCGGCGAGGGCGGCGAGTGCCAGCCGGGCATTCCGTAAGGGTACATCTGCGTGGGCATCTGCGTCGGGGACATGAGCGTGGATGGGAGGGCGAGCGCCGCGTCGGACGGAACGTTGTTCGCGGCGGCCCACCTTTGAAGCGCCGACTCGTATTCTCGCGCGGCTCGAGCGGCGGCGGCGGCGGCGTCGGGAGTCGGGATGTCGACCGACCTCGGCGCGGGCGCGGAAGGTGTCGACGCGCTCGCGGGCTGCTTTCCTTTCGTCGCCATGGCAGCCGCGGCGTACTGGAGGAAGCTCCCGCCGTGAGCGAGCGACGGCGCGTAGTTGACGTGCGCGGCGGCGGCTCCGCCGTTCACCGAGCCCGCGGGGGACGGCTGGTAGTGGTGACCGATCGGCCCTGGGGAGTCGTGAGGCGTCGGCGGCATGAACGGCGAGAAGCCGAGAGCCGCGCGCGGGTTCATCGGGCTGTTCGTGAGGCTCGATCGCGCGCTGCCGGTCCCTCCGTTGTCCACGTACGCCCTCGCCACCGGAACGTCCTCGGCGGCGATGTAAAAGTAGCCCATCTCGTCGTTTCCGTACGCGTACACGCCGGGTTTGTGTTCGTGGAGCGTGGCTGAGACGGACGCGGGGAGAGGCGCGGAGATCTTCGAGATGGGCGGGTCGATCGTTTCGTTCGAATCCACGAGCGCGATGGGTCCCGCGGCGCCGTGGGAACCGCGCGCGGCCTCCGCGCGGCTGTCCTCGGCAACCTCGCCGGGCTGACTCGTCAGCGCGGGAGCCGCGTTTCGGGGGGCGAGATCTGGAATCGACGGCGACGCGGAAGCGCCGGACACGACGGCCGAGGGCGCGGGATCTTCGCCGCGCCCCGGATCTTTCATCGCACACGGCGTTTGCCTCCCGTTCGCCCGCTCGTCACCCCCGGAATCTCTCGGAGCCGGCGCCTGCGATGCGGGAAAGCGCGTGGAAGAGGAGGTCAGAAAACCGGGAGGATAGTTCCGCGACTGCGTAGATTTCGAAACGCAAAACGACGCGGGGGCCGCGAGCTTACCTTCTTCGGCGCCGGGATGATCATGCCGGCCATCGCGCCTCGCGCGCGCCGCCGCGAGCAACGTACTGCGGACCCCTTCGACGGCGACTCACACCGAAACACGCGCGCGCGCGGTCCACTCCGCCCAGATCTCGCCAGCTGTGGGCGACGAAAAAGTCGTGTTGTTCGCTTCCGAGTCTCGAGATTCGGCGGACGAAGACCGTAACGGCCGACCGGTGATGAGTTCGTGATTATGCGAGCATCACTGCGTTTCAGTCATGATTTTGGGCGAGTTGTGAAATGCAAATTCACGGATAACGCACACATACAACGCATACACGAGATTCTCTAATTCTCCGGTCCTGTCTCCGGTTCCGAACCCCGGTGAGTGTTGATTGGGCGAAGACGACTCTCCCGACCCGTCACCACGAAGGTATCTTTCCGCGGCGGCGGAAGGTGGTTGACTGGACCGCTGGACCCTGCTTTGGTATCACAGAGCCCGCGCGCGATCCGTCGGTGACCGCGTGAGGACCGCAGGAGACCGCGCGAACGCTCAAACCCGCGAGAAGAGACGACCGCGCGTCTGTCGCGGCGTCGTGGTCGAGGGCTCAATCGGTGGTGGTTAAATCATCCTCATCTCTCCGAGGGCGCCTTCATCACAGCGAAAGGGCGAGATGGAGCCGAGGTCGGGCGACGCCGCCGCGCGTCGACCCCGCAGGCGGCGCAATAGGAAGAAGCTCGATGCCGAAGTGGAGGGCGACGCCTTCCTGCTGCAGGTCTCCGTCATCCTCTGCGCGTGCGCGGCGCTCTGTTGGTCGCTGCTGCAGGTCATCCTGTACCAAGGCGACGAGCCCGCGCTGGTGACCATCCCGCTGCTCTACATCGCCGCCGTGTTCCCCACCGCGTGGTACGAGCGCTACCGCTTACATCGCAAGCCGTTCAAGCACCTCGCCAGGGTGCACCTCACGATGGTGTGCGTTCTCCCCGCGCTCCTGCAGATCGAGAGCGGCGGGTTCGCGCGGTCCGGGGGCGTAATCTCGTGGTCCTCCGTCTCGCCCTTCACCGCCTGCGTCATCGCGAAACGGATCGAGCAGTCCATCAAGTGGGGCATCCTCTGGTGTGCCGTGATCGCGTTCGCGTACGGATACGAGGCGTACAACGAGACGCACGAACGGCACGGCGCCGCGCTCATCGCGCAGGCGTGGCACACTGGGAGCGACAACGATTTCCACGTCGTCGAGGTTTGGACCTGGCAAATTTACTTTTACGCTCTCGCCACGAAGGTTGGCGTCACCCTGAACGCGTGCCTGCTGATGTACCTGCTGCGGAGTAAGACTGACAACGCGGTGCAGGCGCACAAGATGCTCGCGTGCGCCATCATGCCCCCGCCCGTCGCCAAAGAAGTTTTCGAGATTCAGTGGAAGCGCCTGCGCGAGGGCCAGCGAGCTTCCCGCGCGGCGACGGCGACTAAGCAACGATCCGGAAGTGTCTCGATAGTTTCCAGAGTGTTGAACTACGTCTTCGCGAACGCCGGCGCGGGGAGCAGCGGCGGATCCCGGAGCGGGTCCGGGTCGCGAAGCAGGTCGTTCTCCGGTTCGTCGTTCACGAGTAGGTCTTCGTCTAGTTGGTCGTGGGGGGGCATCGTTCGAGGCAAAGGGAAAACGCCGGGAGGCTCGGATCACTCGCACACCACCGGCGATTCGCACAGCGACGGCGCCGCGACGTCATCCCACGACGACGGCTTCGAGTGGACCGACGATGACTACATCGCGAAGAGGGAGCTCCGAGGATCCGAGGGAGACGATCGAGGCTCGGGCAGGCTCGAGTCGATGTCGTCGACGCGGGCGGAGTTGGCGATGGATACCACCCGCGGGCTCGCGGACTTCGCCCCTACCAGGACATCCCTGGACGAGGTCAAGCTCGAGATTCCCGAGGTGGACGAGGACACCGAGACGGACGTGGACGCTGGAGAAGGGGCGTCTGGGGAACTCGCGGCGCACAAGGAGCTCACCAACCTGCGACAGGTGAGCTTCAGCGGGACGCTGGCGACGGAGCGCGTGTTCGAGCGCAGCGAAGAGAGCGAGAAGTCACTTCGAAACCCCACGCTTGAGCGAACGCACCCGAGCAGACGGGACCGGCGGAGCATGGCGCACACCATCGCGCGGGATCACCCGAGCGTCACCGTGATTTTCATCGACATCGTTGGTTTCTCCGAGATGTGCGAGCACGTCAAGCCCAAGGCGGTGCTGCGGTTCCTGGAGCACTACTTCGAGCTGGTGGATAAGATGGCGGAGGAGCACGGCGTGACCAAGGTACGGACGGTCGGGGACGGGTACCTCGCGGTCACGGGCTTGATGGCGGAGATGGGCGTCCCAGAGGATTCGCACCAGCACACGCTTCGGTCGCTAACGTTCGGCTTAGGTGTTTTGTTGGAGCTCCGGGACGTGGGTTTGAAGCTGCCGACGGGACGGCCGGTGCGCGCGCGGATCGGCCTCGCCGACGGCAACGTCTTCAGCGGCGTCGTCGGCAAGACGTGCATGCAGTACGACATCTTCGGCAACGTCGCTAACCTGGCGGTACGTTCATCTTAATTCTCGCAATTCTCGGCAATTAGAAGACTGACGTCGTGTTTTGTTTACAGGCGCGCATGGAGCAGACGTGCCCGCACGACGGCGTGCACATGCCGGAGTCCAGCTTCGCTAAGATGATGTCGGAGATGTCGGAGGACCAGCGGTTGCTCTTTGAGAACGTCGCGTGGACCAAGAACGCGGACGTGGAGATTAAGAACATGGGTAAGATCAACACCGCAAGTTTAGAACTCGACGGTAACGTGGAGCACATCGAGCGTGTGCTGGCGGGGTGCATCTCGGACGACACGCAGCGCGCGGTGACGATGCACATCGGTGCCATGCAGGAGGCGTTCAGGCAGCTCACGTGGGAGAGCGGCGGGCGGATCGACGAAGGGGACGAGGAGGGTGAGTTTCTGAAACGACGGAGTTTGGAGTCCGAGGATTCGCAGCGCACGGGTTTGGCGGGAATGTCGAGGGAACATAGCCTGAAGGATGGCATGCGGCTCGCCACGAAACGAGACTCGGCGGATTCGCCGCGGTCGCTGCGGGATTGATAGTTTCAGAGTTAGTTTCTTCGTCTACAATGAACAGTGTATGTACGCCACGTTACGAACGAATAACTCTTAAATTCGAATTAATTAAAAGACTAGTTTGGGTGAACCGCGCTCTTGTCCCGGGGCATGACGCGTATCGGGTGCGCCTCGGTGTTCAGAACCCACTCGTCCAGGTTGATCGTGTCCGAGTCGCTGAAGATGAGGTAAAAGTACTTTAACGTCTCGGCGAGGAAGAAGCTCTGCATGGTGTTGTCGTGGCCCGGGTTGGGCGATCGAACGTCCTTCAACCCGACCCACCCAGTCTCCGTCCGGTAGTGCCGCCGCATGTTCTGGAACATCTCCCACGCCCACTCCCTGTACATCGGATCCCCAGTCTTGCGGTACATGTAGAAGATCGCCTCGATCGCCTCCGGGCGCTGGATGTTAAACTTGCCGCCGACGTGCATCTTCTTATCCTGAAAATTGACGTACTCGGGCGCGATGCCAGTCGGTTGCGTGGAGTACATACGCCAGCACATCTTGGTGATCTCTGCCGCGACTTTCATGTACTCAGCCTCGTGCTTACTCCCGTGCGAGCCGAGCACTAACATACCGCCCACGAAACACGTGAGGTGGTCCTGTACACAGTAAATAGAACACGACGTCATTCTAATTGCCATATGTAAGAGAATGAATGAAAATAGACTTACCATCTTGTGCACCGCGTGGTTCGCGTTGAACTCCGCGACGTACTTGGTGCCAGCCTCCTCGCCGTCGAACACCAGCTTGTCGATCATCGCGCGCATCGATTCCTCCCACATGTCGTGCCACCCCTTCATCGCCTTGGTCCGACCGCCTTGGACCCAAACCTTCAGCAGGTATTCGTACCAGCTGTCGCCCATCGCGCCAAAGGAGACGTGCGTGTTCTCCCACGTTCCCCTGTTACACACACACGGCGTCAGTCCAATTGCGAATTGCGTCGTATACGCGAATTAAAATAAAATCACCTGTGCGGGTTGAGGTACAGCGGGTACAGCCCGAGGGGCGTGCCGGTTTGCGTGCGGATCTTCCGGACGTATTCCACGATGGACTCGGCGAGGTCCCGCCACTCGCCGTCACCCGTCCGTTCGGAAAGCGCGATGTATTCCATCTGAAGCGTTCCAAACTCCGCCAACGTCGACGCGCCGCGGCTCCACGTCGGATTCTTGGCCCATCCCTGTACAAGTAAACAAAACACGACGTCAGTCTAATCGCCCGTATGAAGATGAAAATTAAAATAAACTAACCTTCTTCAAGTTGACGATGTTGTACGGTATGCCAGTCTCGGTACTGAACGCGGGCTTGAGGTGCCTGACGAGGTCGAGGCACTTCTCGAGGTACATCGGATCCCCGGAGAGGTCGTGCGCGGCGATTAAACCCCTGTGACACACAAAACAAAACACGACACGAAGTCAGTCTAATCGCCCGTACGAGTCGCGAAGGTAATTAAAATAAGTACTTACCCCACGACTCGGATCGTCGTTTCGAACACGCTCGCCTCGTAATTCCTGTCGAAGTGCAGCCGCTCGCTGACCCAGTTCCTGGCGCGCGAGTACTGGTCCTTCAAGCCCATGATCCACAGCGTGTCCAGGGAGTCGATGACGGTGGCGCCAAGTCCTCCGAATGCGTTTTTACCGCGTTTGGTCAGCGGTTGGAGCTCGTCGTACCCTGTAAGAGTAAACAAAGCACGGCGTCATTCTAATTGCCGTTAACATCATGATTAAGGTAAACTCACCCATCGCGTATGTTTCGTACGCGTTGTAGGCGTCACGCATGGCGTCCCGGACCGCGTCGCGTTTCTCCTCGTCGACGTACACCGTCGCCCACTTGGCGTTTGGTACCGTCCCAGAGTGCGCCACCTGTTGATTGAATAAACACGACGTCACTCGAATTGCCCATACGAGAATTAAAATAAACTCTCACCTCTCCGTTGGGTCCGCTGTTGCGCGCCAAGGTTGATTCCTCCGGCCGTGGGAAGTCCCCTTCCGTCGGCATCTTCTCGATGTTCTGCGGCGCGGTGAGTTCCGCGAGTGGCGCCCAGTCGATCTTCATCGGCGTGGTGGTCCCGGCGGTGGTGGGGTAGTGGCTGGTGTAGGTAGTGGTCGCCGCTTTCTCGTTGGCCCACTTGATGCCTGTGAAAGAAACACGACGTCAGTCATACTAATTGCGCATACGAAAATAATAAAGAAATAAACTCGCCGTTCGAGTCGCCGGTGCCGATCGGAGCCTTGGCCTGAACGTTGGTATCGACCGGGGCGTTGACGCCGCCCTTGGAGTCACCGGCGCCGTCTGCGGGCGCGGTATCGAGCAGCTCCGGGATGGCGTCCACGCGCTTCGCGGACTCCTGGACCGATTTGCTCAGCCGCTGCACCTCCTGCGCGAGCTTGGCGGTCTCCTTGGCGATGGAATCTTGCGTCTGTTCCAGCTCTCGGAGCTGCCACTTGTCCCCCGGGGATCCGCCTCCCGTGTCGAGGTGGACGCCGCCGCCGGTCTCCGCGTGGCCGGCCCGCATGTCCGCCGAGCGCGTGCTGGGCAGCTCGAGCATCGCGGTCTCCCTGTGGTGTGAACATCGTGGGTATGTATCGTCGGTGGATGACGGTCGGGAAGAACGGGAGAGCCGCGGGAAGAGACGCGTTTGATAGATTGACGGTGCCGATAAATCGGGATCGGGCCGCGGCTTCCGGGATGGGTCGGGGTCGCACCTGTAGACCGCCACGAAGAATACGACGGCGACGAGGCCGAGAATCGGGATGAGCTTCCCGGGCCGGGTCATGATCGAGGCGCCGTACGCCAAGTTGCCGCCGGGGTTGCCCTTGATGGTCCCTCCGCCGCGTCTCGGCGGGGTGCTGAGCAGCATGTTTGTGGGCGATTCCGTGCCGATCGGCTCGGCGTCGGCGGTGAGGGGACCGTCGCCTTGGGACGATGGACGGTCGTTCCGGTGACCGCGGGTGTTTACGACTGTGCCGGTCGTACGTGAGAGCGGGCTGCGGCGGTCTGTCGGGTCGACGGAGCGCGCGCGGGCCGCAGTGGCGTCACTCGGGCCCGAGTAAGACCAAAAAACAGAGGTTACACCCGGGTGTTTTGTCCGTCATCACATGAAAAAGCCACTCCAAGAAAAGCCACGACTGAGAGCCACGACTCGCTCACTCTCACCCTCGCGACGTCGCCATTTCGACCTCGAGCGACATGTCGGCACCCGATACGAGGCAACCGATCTTCGATCCCGGCCTGGACGTCGCGACCGTGGTGTTCTCCCACGTGCAGTGCGTCAAGACCCGCCACAGCCTCGCCGTGGTCAGCAAGTTGTGGAGGGAGGCCTCCAAGCCTGCCGCTGCGTACCCTCTCGAGTTCGAGTTCGACGCGGGTTCTAGGATCTGGCACCGGGGTCCATACGTGTGGGACATTAGGGATGCCATAGAGCTGCTGGACAACGATGAAGCACTGTCTCTGCCCTACGAGAGAGTCGACAGACTTCTTGGTACTTTTGTGGACTGGATAAGAGTATACGAGTATGCCGCTCGCTGTGGGAGTATAAGACTGCTGAAGTGGATGCGAGAGCACAACAGACGGGTCGCTTGTGGTCCGAACACGTGCCAACTCGCGACATATTATGGGCACTTGCCCGTTCTCCAGTACTTGCACGAGAACGGGTGCCCATGGGACGACATGACATGCTGGCACGCCGCCCAACAGAAACACTGGGACTGCCTGCAGTACGCGGTGGATAACAAGTGCCGGGCGTGGGAGAGATACGCCGAGGAATACGCGAAGCACCTCAGATGAATACAAATTACATTCTCGTCACAAACAAGTGTTCCCACTCAGCTCAGTTCGAAACCCGCTCCACTCGTCACCGCGTACCGCACCTTCTCCCGCATCGTCGCCGACTTTCTGTAGTTTGGCAACTTGAGCACGTTGAAACACGTAGACGCCGACGGCAGCCTATCCACGTCCTGCCCGTACCCGAAGAACGTCGCGATGGACGACCCGGTCCCGCCTGAAGTGGACTCGCACCGCACTTTATGAATCGTAAACGGCGGATGTAAGTGCCGAAACCCCTGCACGGGAGGCCGGCTCGAGCTCGTCACGAACTTCAACAGCGCCCTGTACACAAAATAAACACGACGTCATTCTAATTGCCGTATACGAAGGTAATTAATATGTAACCCACCTCCGCTCCTCGGGCGTGAACTTGTGCTTGACGACGTCCCAGAACATGCACACGGATCTGCTATCCGACGCGTACCCGCCGCTGTACTTGGTGTGCCGTTTCAAGTCGTCCACGTCCACGTCGCCGTCGTCGTCGCCGCCGATGAGACGCGACAACTCTTTAACGCCGAACAGTCGAAGCCACCCGGGCCGGATGATCCGCGATAGTCCCGTGACGAACGCGGCGTTGGCGTCGCGCCTGCGCCGGTTTAAGTGGAAGTCCGCCACCGCGTGGACGTACGCGAGCTTGGTCTCGTCGGTGACGCCGATGCAACCGCCGTTTGGTCGTAGCTCGTGAGTCACGACGCACCCCAAGTGTTCCTCGCTGACGGTCCAATCGAGACACAGATCCTGTAAGTGTTAACACAAAACACGCCATCAATACAATTGTACACACCTGTACGAAAATAAAAGTACTCACCGACACGTCTCCGTCGTACCTCAGCACCTGCGTCAACGACCTGTGCAGCTCTGGGTCCAGCCCGGGTAGGTCGTCCAATGTGCGTTCTATACCCAGCACAGCCTTGGCGAAGAACGGCGCCAGCCGAACCTCCTGTAAGATGCCCTCGTACATACCCTTACCCACGATCGTACCCACGAGCTCGAGCGTCGTCAACCCTTCGTGCGAATCCCCCGCGGCTGTGCACAAAACACGACGTCAGTCTACAAGTAATTGCCAATGCGAGAATTACAATAAACTCACCGGCTGCGGGATAGACGTAGTTATCCACGCTCGTCGACGTGAACACCCCGCGCGTGGGGTCGAACCCGTCGTGACACACGTCCGCGAGCAGTTCCTTGAACAACCCACCGGCGTCGATACCCGCCTCGTCGCCCCCCTGTACACAAAACAAGCCGTCATTCTAATTGCCCACCCAAAGATTCAAAGAAACTCACCGCCGCGTTGACGTACCGCACCGCCAGCCTTCCTCGAGCCACGGGTCCGAGCGGTAAGATCTGCGCGATGGCATCCTCCAGTATCCGCCCGCGCCTGATGCGAACGTCGGCGACGGGGCGTACGTGCTGCCCGTTGTCGCGTTCGTTCGCGACGTCCACCCCGCCCGCCTGCGGCCGGTACCCTATAAGAGATAAACAAAACACAAGGCCTCAGTCAAATCGCGCACTATAACGAAAATTAAAGAAACTACTCACCCGCGCGTTCCCTGTCGTCGCGGACCAACTGTCGGAAAATCTCGACTCGGTAGTCAAAGGTGAGCGCGTGCGGGCAATCGACTAAGAGCCCCGCGCCCACCGCCATCGCAGCGGCGTCCGGGATTAAATCGGGATTACCGTCGTACCCTAGGTGCGCGGTGAGCGCCGAGGCAGCCATGGGAACCGGTATGGGGTTAACCCCGGACGCCGGCGCGAGCCACAGGCCTGGTGGCGCGAAAGGCTTTCGGGAATCACGCGTCCGCAGCGCCTTGAGCAGCGCCGACGCGCTCGTCACCGCCATCGCGCGCGTGGAGTCCAGCCCTTTGCGTCCCCTCGATAAGTGCGTCCTGACCACGAGCGTGTTCACGCACGCGCATATCCCCCTGTAAACAAGACGTTAATCTAATTGCCCATACGAACATAAAAAGAAACGCACCGTTGCTCGCCGAGTGAAAACGGCCTTTGCTTTCCAAAAAACTCCTCGTCGTCGAGCACCAACAGTAGATGCGCGTACGCCAGGCAGAACAGCCCGAGCGCCGGTACGTCCACGTCACTCACGTCGTACACGCCACGTGTCAGCGTCGGCGCGGTCCAAACCCCGACCCCCGCGCCCGGACCGGAGTCCGCCATCGGCAACTCCCTCGACGCCGGCAGCGCTTCCGATAAATAACTCCACAAAACACGAACCAACCCGGGGGCGAACGCCACCGCTCCGAGCGTCTGCATGCGACCCGAATCCATACCCTTAACTCCGTCGGTATTCGTATCCCTCAACAGGCGCCAGTAGAGCCTGGCGACGACACCGCCGCCCTCATCCGTCGGTTCGGTGTCGGTATCCGATGAACCCGCCAGCGCCAGCGCGAACCAAGTCTCGTCTAAACATCCGATCGCGCCTTTTCTTCTCGGGTCCTCGTCTTTGAGGGTCCCTAAGCCACCCGCGCCCACGGCGTCTATCAGTGACACGATGGCGTCGACGAAGACGCCGCGGCCGACGCTCGAGGCGAAGTGCGAGAGTCTCCGCCGCGCGTCCGCGACCGACCGGCGGCTTCCGGACGCGTCACCGGTCCAGCCTGTCGCTGTTCCGAGGATGTTATCCAGCGTCCACAGCGAATCTATCGGCGACATAGGTGAGGAGGACGATGACGACGCCACCCGGTGACTCGCCATGCGGTCCATCACACGCGCCGCGTCGTCCCCGCGACGCGTGTGCAGCAAAGGCACCGCGAACACCCTGGCGATCGCGGCGTGAACGCGGCGTGAGGACGAGTCTGAGGAGTCGTCGAGACTCCCCGAAACGTCGAGTGATTCCTCCATCCGCTTCAACGCGACGGCGCACAGCTGTGTCGCGAACGGATCGTCGCTTCGTATCAGCGCCGACGCGGCGTCGCATACCTTCGCGTGTAACCCCGCGCCCGCGTCCACGCGTGGGTCCAACAGCGACGCCACCGCGTTCATCGCCCAGCGTTCGGACTGACTCATCCATTCGTCATTGGCGAACTTCCACGTCCCCGGGGTGTGGATGCAAAGCACGAGCCGCGCGGCGCACGACGACAGCGCCTCCGCCTCCTTCGTCCCTGTCTCCGAGCGCCGTGACGTGGCGTCGAGCGCGAGCGCGGTCAGGCGCCGCGCCTGATGGACCCACCGCGCGCGTGTGTCGTCGTGCGCATCGCCCGCCCGCGAGCACCAGTTCACGGCCGCGTCGCGGGATGCGCACGACGCGAGCACGAGCGCGAGCGCGCGGAGTGTTCGCAGCGGACCGAAGCGCGCCACCCCGCCGACGAGCAGCGGGGGCAGAAGCGTGTCGGCGCACGTGAGGGCATCCGGCGCGGCGGTCATCGACCCGAACTGCGCGTCCCACTCGGACATGACGCCGCGCCACCATCGACCCGCGTCGCGTCTCCCGCGCCAGATCTTTTGCACAGTCGTCGCGGCGTGGAGCCTGCGCCGTTGCGTCGCGCGCTCGCCCTTCTCCCGGTCCCGCCGCGCCAGGAGCTCCTCCTTGGTCTCACCCACCGTCTTGCTATTCCCGGCGTAGCTGACCCGGCTCCCGCCCAGGTTCAGCGGCGGGCCCGCCATTGCGCACCGAGTTTTGAGTTTTTTTCTTGGAGACTTGGAGATGACAACGACGGCGTCTGGCTGGACCGATGGGGAAGCTCGAAGCCGCGCGTCACCGACTGGTGCTGTGAAGTAAAAATTCGCTTCCATTACAGTGCGACGTGGTGCCACGTCGCGTATAAGACAGATGTTCAAAAGAATCCGGGCGCGAGCCGTGGGAGTCCGCTAAGTGGTTAACCCTCCCCCCGGTTCGCGGGCCCGTAAATTTGCCGTGCTTCGCTTTGCTCGCCCTGAAAAACCAAAACTCTCAACCCAAACCTCCCACCCGTGTACTCGCGTGTACTCGCGGTGACATACACCCTCTACCGACGAACGCGTTCACCCGTTAACCCGTTCTTCAAGGATCCGGCGTGACGTTAGGATCCGGCATGGCGTCGTTGCTGAAGATGTTCTTGCCGCTCTTCGGTCGGAACTGGTCGAGGTAGCTCGCGCTCGGCGGCGGCGGCGGCGCGGCGTAAGGATCGTACGCCTCCGGCTCCGCAACCGCGCCGGCATCCTCAACCGCGGCGTACGGGTCAGTCGCCGCGTCCATCGCGGCGTACGGGTCAGTCGCCTGAGCCGACGGGTTGGTCGCCTGAGTAGGCGCGCCCGCGCTGAGGTAAAGCGCGTCGAGCGTGTTCACCATGTCATCCTGCATCGCGCCGTACGCACCCGCCGCCGCCGCGCTGGGGTCGTACTCGCCGATGCCGGGCTGCGGCACGGTGGGCGCGGTGGGGTCCACGACGTAGGTACCAGCCGCGGCAGCCGCGCGGAGGTGCGAAGGGAGACCCGCCGTCGTCGCCGCCGCCGCCGCCGCGGGCTTGGGCTTGGGCTTGGGCTTGGGCTTGGACCAGTACAGCACCTTGACGCTGTTGGGGTCGCACGGCCCGGCGTACACCTTACCGCCCTCGTGCACCGGCAAAGAGGTACCGGTGGGGCTCAACAGGTCGACCATCTTGTCGCCAACCTTGATCCCGCCGGTGAAGCTAGCCGGGATGACAACCTCCGGCCACGGATCCACGGAGTAGTCACCGCAGTTAAACACCATCGCGGCGATCTCATCCTCGGTGTACCTGATCACGATCATCTGCTCGTTGGAGATGAGCGTCATGTCGCGAATGTCCTGCGTCCCCTTGACGCCAAAGACGGGGTAGTTCTTTCGTAACGCGATGAGCTTCTTGTTCAACGCCAGGCGCGACATGCCAACCGCGGGCCAGCTCGCGGGCTTGGCGCAGTCCAGCATCGGCCTACGCATGGCGTCGTCGCCGCCGGAGTGCTCGTCGGTGCCATCCTCGGGGCGGCCCTCCATGCCGAACTCATCGCCGTAGTACAGGCACGGGATGCCCTTCATCAGGATCAACGCCACCATCGCGTGGGTGTAGTGCGCCTGGTTGTCGAGGTTGGACGCGATCCGCGGAACGTCGTGGTTGCCGAGGAAGTTGACGAGGGACAGCCCGCTGAATAAGTTCGCCTCGCGCATCAGCGCGCTGTAGAAGTACCCGTAGTTGTGTTCGTTGAGCGAGTGCCAGGTGGCGTGAGACATCTGGTAGTTGGTCCCGGAATGCAGCCGGTCGTTACCGACCCACCCGTTGTAGTTGCCGTGGATCATCTCACCGACCAACAGGGCGCTGCCGTCGGGCCGCGCGTCGTCGCACACGCGGCGGAACTCGCGCCAGAAATCGGGGTGGATCTCGTGCGCCACGTCGAGGCGCCAGCCGTCGATGCCGACTTCTTTGAGCCAAAAACGAGCCACGTCGAAGATGTGATTTCTCACCGCCGGTTCGTCCAGGTTGAGCCGTGGGAGCACTGGGTGTCCTTCCCAGCAGTCGTAGGAGAACCCGGTACCCTTGATGGAGTCCGTGGAGCACCAGCCCTCGTAGTCCCACTTCCGCGCGCCGATGTGAAACCAGTTGCCAAACTCGCTGGCGTGCGCGCCCTTCTCTTTGAGATCCTTAAAAGCAAAGTGCTGCGTGCCGGTGTGGTTAAACACGCCGTCCAGGACAACCTTGATGCCGATGTCGTGCAGCTCCTTCACAATCTCCTTGAACAGCTCCACGTCACCGAGGCGCCGGTCAATCTCGAAGTAGTCGAAGGTGTCGTAGCCGTGCGTGCCGGATTCAAAGAGGGGCGAAAAGTAGACGGCGTCGATGCCGAGTTCGCGAAAGTGCTTGTAGTGCGCCCTGATCTGCTTCAAACGCGGGTTGACCGCGAGCTTCTGGTCGTTCACGGTCGGCGCGCCAAAGTACCCGAGGGGAAAGATCTGGTAAAAAACCGCGTCTCTTGACCACTCGGGAAGCAAAGACACGTTTGGGGTGTTGCTCGGCCAATTCTCAGGCGCTTTGACCTTCTGAAACGCCGTCACCGCGGCGGGAACAGCCTTGACGCTCGGGTGGCCTTCGCCCCAGCTGTGCCACTGGGGCTTATCCTGGATCTCCACGGTGGAGTGTTCCGGGCCGGTGGAGATGATGCCGTCGGGTCCGCCCTGCCACCTGGTGTCGCCGTCGGGCGCCCACCCGGATCGAACCACGTACTTGTACTGGATCAGCTGATGCGCCGGGAGGTTCACGGTGACGCTCCACTTGTTGCCCTCGACCCAGTCCATCGGGATGCCGTTGACCGTGGACCAATCCCCGAGAAGCGCGTGGCCGCCCGTCAGGCAGAGGTGATCGCCGAAGTTGGTCTCGACCTCGATGTGAAACGTGCATTTGTTGGGCGCGACTGGCGGGGGCGGCGGCGCGACGTAAGGTTCCTCTTCGTCCTCCTCGTCGTCATCCTCCTCGAGGTCAACCTCGGTGCCGTCGGGCTTGATGTACTTGCGCTTCTTCTTCTTAGCCTTGGCCTTTACTTTGGGCTTGGCCTGGCCGGGAACCGCGGCGACGGGCGCGAACTCGTCGCCTTCCTCGTCTTCGTCCTCGTCGAGTAATCCGGCATCCTTGAGCTTCTTCTTCTTGGCAGCCTTCTTGGCGGCAACCTTGGCGAGGACGCGCGCCTTGACCTTGGCGACCATGTCCTCGTCGTTGCCGAGGGCGTCGGCGGTGCCGAGCTCAGCCTCGGCGACCGCGGCTTCGGCGTCGGCGTCCGCGCGGATGACCAGTCGGCGGAGCGGGCGGGGGCGAGACCGGAGGGTCATCTTGGCGGTCGGACGCCCGGCGCCACGTGGGATACGCGCGTCCGCGACGCGCGCGACGCCGCCCCGGCGGGGGATCTGTGTATCAAAATCGGGTGATCGAGGTCAGTGGGGTGTTTAGCGGGTGTGCCGGGTGGAACGTGTGTGGGATGTACGCGCGATACGTCCACATGGACGCGCGGGTCGGCCGAGGGTTGGGGCAATCCCCCCGTCAGATTTCCTCTTTAACGGGAAAAAAACGAGGGTCGCGGGTCAACGTACCGACGCGCGGGCGGCGACGGGCGCGACGACGGGCGCGTGCGCGAGCGTCATCATTGTCGCGATGGTGTGTTCCGGCGACTGCGGGTCGTTCTCGGCGCGTGTGGTGTGATGAACGCGCGCGGGAAGTGTGGATAACTCGCGCGCCACCGAGGGACACGCGAAAAGGTGGAAAAAGCCGCAGAACCGCTGAATCGACATTCCGCGGCAGTGGAGTCAGCAAAAGATTTCGGCAACGATTGGCCCAGAGCAAACGTCGCGGGGAGGATTCGGAATTTCACCCGCGCATCGAATCCAATTTTGATTGATGACTGTGATGCAGTCTGCAAAAAGTGGAAAAGACGATTTTTTTGCACGGCGGTTCGGGCACATCAAACGAGGGTGCCCTTGGTTTCCGCGATTTATCAGCCGTGAACCGTCGCTGGCTCCAGACGACCGTCTATTTCCCTGAGTTAATTTCCCATTTGGATAACTCTTCAAATCCCCCGGGAAAAAAAAATTAAAGGTCGGTTGCAAATCCGCGAGTCAACATCGGATCCACCGCTTCGAGTGTTCAAAGTGTCATCATCACGCGAGAGCCACAACACAGGTACCACCGACGACGATGGGGCGATATCGGGCCTGCTGATAACTGATTCATCGATGGACGCGTCGGCGCTTCAGAGGCGGGTGGTGATCCACCTCGACCTGGACTGCTTCTACGCGCAGGTCGAGGCCAAGCGGCTCGGCATCGACGGCTCCGTGCCACTCGCGGTGCAGCAGTGGAGCGGGCTCATCGCCGTCAACTACCCCGCGAGGCACAAGGGCGTGAAGCGGCACCTCAACGTGGTGGAGGCGAAGAAGCTGGTACCCGAGCTGGTGTGCGTGCACGTGGAGACCATCGGCGACGACGAAGGGGGTGCCGATGGTGCCGACACAGCTGGCGAGGGAGACGCGATGGGGGAAAAACCGACGGAAAAAACCGACGGCACTTCACACGACAAGGAACGACGCAAGGTCAGTTTGAGACGGTACAGACGCGCGTCGTGGAGGGTCATGGCCGCGCTCGCCGACCAGTGCGAGCACGTCGAGCGCGCCAGCATCGACGAGGCCTACGTCGACGTCACGCGCGAAGTGGACGCCGCCATGGCCGAAGGCTCAGATTCAAACATCTCCGTCGAAGAGATGGTCCGAGCCGGAGTCGCTTCGTCCGGGGCGGTGGTTGAACTGACACCGTCGACCAGCGAACACGACAGGCGACTCGCGATCGGCGCGTACATATGCGCCAAGCTCCGCGACGCCGTGTTCCAACGCACGGGCTTCACCATGTCCGGCGGCGTCGCGCACAACAAGATGCTCGCAAAGCTGGCGTCGGCGCGACACAAACCGAACAAACAAACCGCGGTGAGTCACCGGGCGGTGACGGAGATGATGGAATCCCTCCCGATGCGTTCCATCAAGGGCCTCGGGGGTAAGTTCGGGGAGAAGGTGGAGATGATGTTGAAGAAGGTGTGTGGTGACGGGTCGGGCGTGGGAGGCAGCGGGCGGGGCAGTTCGTACGAAGGTGGCTTCCCGGCTTCTGCGTTGTCGCGACTGGACCCCGAGGAGTTGAGCGCGGCGTTGGACCCCAAGAGCGCGGCGTGGCTCCTTCGCGTGGCGCGTGGCGAGGACATCGACGCCGTGTGCGCGAACGTCCGCGAGGGTGTCAAGTCCGTCAACGCGTTCAAATCGTTCCAGGCTGTGGACGCTTCGAGCGGAGTGCACCGGTGGCTTCGCGTGTTGGCCGGGGAGTTGGCGGAGCGATTGGTGGAGGACAGGGTGATGCTTCGCAGGCAGCCGCGGCACCTCCGTCTGGAGTACCGCGCGGGTATCCCCAAGTCGGGGCGGAGTGGGGAGGCGACGGATGTTAAATCCAAGTCCCTGGGTTTTCCCCCGACGGCGTCTAACCACCTGGCGGCGGGCGCGGCGGCGTGGATCGCACAGGACGATAACGAGGAGGACCACGCCGCGGTCCAGGCGGCGCTCGAGGGTGCCGCCGATGCCATCGCGGGCACCGCGATCAGGGCTTTCGATGCACTGGGACGAGACGCGTTGCCGTCGACGCGAGTGGGTCTGTCCGCGACGGATTTTGTACCCACCCCGACGGATGGGGGCGGCATCGCCAAATTCTTCGGCCGACCGGGTTCGACCGAGTCAGCGGGCGACGGATCCGACCTCGGTTCATCTCGGTTCCCCGGGCCGGTGCCTTCACCCACGCGGCCGGTGGAGAGGAAAGCGACCGCGCTGGATGCGTTCCTCGCGACCAAGGTGAAGACACCGGCGCTGGAGCTCGCGGCGGAGGCTTGCGTGGATCCCACGGAGCGTTTGGACGGATTAGACCAATTAGAGGAAGGGTACGTGGCGTGTGAGGTGTGCGGCGAGAGGCACGCCGCGGGACGGGACGCGCAGGAACACGCGGACTACCACGTGGCGCTCGACCTATCGCGCGAGATGGCGTCTGGACCCGCGCCGGTTCATATCCAGCGAACGAGCGATCGGCCGGTGATCGTGAACGGCGGGTCGGGGAAGAG
>Ga0209631_10001747_pt1 | contig 27119 bp, 22 predicted proteins | sample COG_08_FD_184752 | JGI IMG/M metagenome (GOLD analysis project Ga0209631, IMG submission 184752) | Pelagic Microbial community sample from North Sea - COGITO 998_met_08 (SPAdes) (version 2) | ecosystem: Environmental > Aquatic > Marine > Neritic zone/Coastal water | place: Helgoland, sampling... | reverse complement strand
CCCCCATTAAAAAATAAAAAGCAACGTGTCCGGATAGAATAATCAAGTGGACGAAAAACACAGCTATCTGTATAGAAACTTTTTTTATTAAAAAAGAACAGACCGACCAACTGGACGTGATTGTCCGACGCTGTATTACCCGTAAGCGAGATGGGGCTAAATCCACCTCTAGGGCACGCCTTTGTCCGACGTTGTGTTACCCGTTAAACGTGATGGGGTAAACCATCTCTAGGGCACGTCTTCTGTCATGTATTATTCTCTACCAACCTCCTATTTATACCATCAAAGAACGATACAGAAGAATCACGGAATGTTCTCCGCATTTAAAATATCTATCAAATGATATAGGCTGCATCTCCCTCTTTGCCACCCATGCTCTATATAAGACGAATACATATCACCCCGTATACTGTCGTAACGGATGTCGTTGGTTTGTAATTTGAGTAGCAGAGGTCAGTGTGGTTTTATTCTGAGAGAATCAATTAAATACTAGGCACTGATAATAATAATATGATTCCAAAAAGAAATAAAAATAAGCAACTTGTATTTCCTGATTATCCAGATTTCACACCAAATTTAACTCCTCGAGAAATCTTTAAATTAGGTAGTTTTGGAGGAACTTATTGGAGACCTATATATTCTTCAATTACAAACACAAAATATGTTGATCAACACAAAAACTATCCCAAACATTGGTGGAAAGATATTAATGATAATCAATTAATTAATACATGGGATAATTATGATATTAATATAAATTATTATAAAGTATCGTGTGGATCAACTTTAAACGATTGGGAAAACGCAGGTTGGATAACTGAATTTCATCCTTATGGATGGATACAATGGTATTGTGATTTTTATAAAGGAAAAAGATGTGAAGATGACAAAAGACAAATTAATAGGTGGATAAAAACAGCAGGGCCAAAAAGTAGATTTAGAAGAGCATTAATTAATTTAATTATAAAAAAAAATTCTAAATACAATGATTATACAATAAGTCCAAAAAGAAGACAAACATTACAACATTGGGCTTATGTATTAACAAAACAGGATTGTAAATAAACCAATTAACATAAATCACGTATATATGTTAAATCATCCTTTTTCTGCCATGTGCCTTGTCGTTCGCAAAGTCATCGTCGCCTTCATAGACATCCCCATTCGAATATGTAAATTTGCCGCAGGCCCTCGTATATCCCACTATACGCTGGTCGTCTGGCGGGGTACTAACGGACTACTCCTCACTCGCGCTTCACAAACACAATTTCACAAACACAATTTCACAAACACAATTTCACAAACACAAACACAATCGACTCGACCTGTATATGGCAACTGTAGGCACGGCCGTTCTACATGTTTTCGAGATGATGACGACGACAAACCGAATCGCGAGAGGCTTATTATTTGAGAAGCAGAATGTTGTTGTTTTCTTTTTTTTGGGGGAGTTATAATATGAACGATCACCACCACCACCATACATAATCAATCATTGCCTCGACCAACCACACCCCCCCAACCCCACGAGATGAAGAAGTCCGCGACCGCAAAGAAGAAGTCCACTCCCGCAAAGAAGAAGTCTGCGAAGCCAAATAAAAATGAGTATTCACAGTCTCACAAAATGAAGTGTCGGAATACGACGAGAGAGAACCTCATTCTCGATCCACCACAGTCTCCGCCACGCATTTCACAATCGGAGGTTGAGGGGTGGGTCTCGCCGGATGGTATGTGGCGATACGGCTACCTACTGAATAGTACTAACACGCGACCAGACTCGAGTATTACACCGGTTACGACGGAGGGTGGCTCTGTATCGCCGGTATACACTCCCCCTACGTCACCCGTATACAATCCCCTCGATCCACGCATATCTTCATACGATCTGTAACCGTAAATTAATAAAATAATAAATTAATTATTATGAAATAATTTCTACATTAAACCAATGAAAGACAAAATGTTATCGTCTCAAAAAAGAGAAACAGAATTATTTTATTTATCAAATTATAATGTCGAATATAACTATTTTACCGATCAGTATGATAATACAATTTATAATACTGCAAAACAAAGATTGAAACAAAATCTAATACGAACAAAAAAAGCATTTAAAAAATATGCTTTACAAACTGCCACGATGACAATTCCTCTTTTTGAAAGAGATTTACTCGATAATAATACAAATCGTTTTTGGAAACATCGATTAAGTGATTATGTATTACACGGCGGAATTCATATTTCATTAACATCATTAAGTTCTGTTTCTCGTATTAAACTTGTATCATCGAATATTAAATCATTAATATTTAAGTATCAATTTATTCATCCTCTATCTGGTGCGTCACTTCCTTTTTTTGTAACATCTTCTAATAAAATATTAAATACAGAAGAAAAACAAGAATGTACTACTTTACTAAAAGAAATGTATCGAATGCTTAATATATCACACATATATACATTAAAAACTCGTACTATTTTACATTCATGCCATTGCTTAATTGGACGTATTTTATGCGGAGCATCATGCTCTCCCGTTCATTGTGGCGGAACCTGTAGTGTGTCTTTTTTTCCGGAAGATGTACAGACAACTGCTTTTGAACATTTTTTTGATGAAGAAGATACAACGATCTCATGGGAATGGAGCATGATGATACCTGGTGAAACGTGGCTGAGCAGAGTACAGAATGAATTATCATATAATCGTGTATATAATCGTATATCTGAATTACTTCCAAATTCATTAAAAGCAATATTATCAATTAGTAATATCAAACAACAAATTACATTCGGAGTATGGACAAACATTACATTCCTAAATGCTATACAAAAAACAATTCCAAAAATAAGTGGTAATCATAATCATTATGATGCATATCGTATTTCTTCAAAACAAGGTCTTCGAAAAAAAGATTTATGTCATGTAATACGTAAAAAACAAACATTACCACATCCATTTTTATTTTTATTTGATCAATTTTCAAATGGATGGAAACCATTACATTTAAATACTCCTGTTTTATATAGTTTTTTTAATAATTTCTCAGATTCATTTTCCGAATTGAATACGCTATGGCCGTGGACGCGTGGAATTAAAAATACAAATGCAACTCAACCCATTGCATGGATTGCGTTTGAATCAGATTATGAAATTCGATATATGGATGATGGCACAGAAAGAACCGTTGCTAACCTAATTCAATGTTATGTTTCTTCAAAATCCCATCTTACAAAAGAAATACAGGAACCATATATACCCGAAGCAGATCGTATTGCAACCGTTTTATTTCTTGATATATCAAATCTAACGCATATTGATATGTTTTTAAATGATATTGAGTTTGCCATTCAACAAAATATGTCTATCAATTTATTGAACAAATCATGCTTATCTTCGTTTTTTTATAAAGAAAAAACGAAAACCGAAATTGAAAAAAAACATCGTGAATCATATGTATGTTATCATTTACATCGTATTTGGGAACGATTTGTTCATACAATACAAATGCATGCCCATCCTTCAATTGTACAATTGAATACCAATGAATTAGACAAACTGTCCGTTTGTAAAATATTAGGACATGTATATGTTTCGAATTTGTTTCAATTTAAAGATGATACAACAATATGTGCAACATGTGAACCATGTGTTATGACATCATACGAAAATTTTAATACTTTTTTTTATAAAGATATTCCGTATACCCTCCATACTATTAATTCTGGTATTTCGCCACTTTATAATTTTATGAAATATCAATTAACAAGTATATTAAAAGCATATTATACACATCGAACCGTAAAAAAACAAAAAGAGCATATGGATATATATCATTCAGATTGTTTGTCACATAAATCTTTATTACGTAATTATAAAATAACTCAATTTTTTGGTTCACTTTCAAATTATACTCATTATTATAAAACACACCAATATTTAAAACAAAATACAAAATTATTAAAAATAACAGACGAGGATGTAAATACAATACAACAATTAGCCGAAACCGCTCAACACGAAGAAAATGAATTAAAAAAGAGTGTTTCCAAAAAAATACCGATTGCAATCAATCATTACAATGAAATGCAGCGAAATTTGGAAATCAAACAACTCGTCAAGTCTTTAAAAAACAATGAAGATATTACATATACACCAACTATACCGCCAGCATCCATTCAGAATATTGCAACCGCTGCATTTAGTATGCCATATACTTATCAACCATATCAACCGTCAACTATACAATGGTCACCCCGATTAAGCCAATATAGACATACCCCTTTTTCAGATAACTTATAAATCAGCAATATCGACGGTGGGGTTGCTCCCTCCATATGGTTGTTGTAATAGGGTTTCATCAATGTTACCATAGGGAGACTGATGTAATGGATTCACGGGTGTCGTCGATGACGACGAGACTGCCGTAAAATGTTGTTTATAAGAACGATAACATGTTATCGCATCTTTTCCAATACAATATGGATTGATTGCATTTAAAATTCCTTTACCAATACATTTTAAAATGAGAGACAAACTGGCGACCGGACGAAATGTTGGTGGTTGGATAACTATAAACAATAAAAACGAACAGATGCTTGTTTCAAATACAACGATTGCATCTGCAATCCACCATTGATCATGAAATATATGGAATATTCCATTTTGTATCGTTATTCCAAGGGTGCATATTGTTAAAATAATTGTTAAAAAAGTTAATTTTTCAGTTCTTTGAACTCGAATTACAAAAATATAATACAATATAATAGACATGAATAGTACACTAATCGTCATCTCGATTATAATTTGAAGAAGCCATTCAATGGATGGTTGACATGCCGTAATAATAACGCTTGAGAGTGCAATACATGGAAGTCCAATTAATCCATATAATATAATATTTCGATATGCATTTGCATCTGTCATGTTATCAACATTACAGCATATCCATTTTGATATATGGTGTACCTCTTGTTTTACTTCATTTTGTAATAATAATGCAAATGCATTCATTGCTATACCACTATAAATCATACGTATTGCAAACGCATACATTACAAAATGATTGGTCATCATTGCAACAAAACTAATAATACTGAAAATACATGGGGTGATTAAAACACGAATGATTAAATGCCATGCAGGAGATTGCTGTCGGTTTGATATTGGTAAGTCGTGTTGTTCTTGTTCTTTTTTTTGTTGTATACGTGCATGTTTAATTAAGATTACAGTTGTTGTCGCAATTGATGTCAATGTCATAATAAAAGCAAGTATACATGTAATTTTCCAATTATAATTTTCTGATATGAAAATCTTTGTAGATTTTATCATTGTGCGCCTGGGTCGACAGACTTAAAATGAAATTAGTTTTATTTAAAAAATATTTAATTATTATATTTAATGATTTTTATAATTTTAGGAGTTATTATAATAACTGGTTTAGTATTATCTTCAGGCCCTCGAAGAAATTAAAAATGTAAACCAGGTTTGCTCATTTTGTTCCTTTTTTTGATCGTATAGTTGCTCATATAAAACGAAGTTGCAAGGGCAGTATATATTCGCACGTCCAATAATTGTATAGAACCAATTTAGATTTTATTTTTTCCAGTTTTCGTTTTCTTTTCCACCGGTGGAACGTTCGCAACTACTTTTTTTTTTCTACTAAAAAAACGTCCCACTCGATTACGTTTTTTATATAATGCTATCGACCCTGATATAATAGCAATTGTTACGCCAACCATGAGAGCTTTTTCGGACTTAGACTGGTTATTGAACGGCTTGAAATTGTTTTGTAAATATTCTTGAATTTTTTTTGGATTATTTAAGTTTGTTTTAAGAGAAAGAAAATGCGTATCAACAAAATGTGTGAGTTGTTGCTCCATCGGCGTGTTAAGTTTTTTAGTCTCATTCTCTTTATGCAGGTTCTCTCTTGAAGTAGCAATTTTATTATACATATTTTTTACGGATCCTAACCGGTTTTGATGTCTAGCGCTTCTTTTTTTATCAGATTCTTCTGCTTGTTTGTTCGCATATTCTATGTTAACCGCTTTCTCATCAGCAATTTTTTTATTAATAACTTCAAATGCTTCTTCGACTATAATCTTCTGTTTTCGTAATAAACTCTCATACTTGGATATTTGGTCGTTAACATCTTCACAATAAGATATTGACCCTTTATTAGCATATTTATTATGTCCAGCAACAGACGAAAACAAGTCCTTGAACTCTTTTAAATCGGTTTTCATAAATGTGTAGCATGTCTTGCAATCTCTGAAAGCGTTTAATGCTTTTAGTAGCACTTCATTGTATTCCTTTTCCAATTTTTGCACCCTTGTCTCTGCTTCTGACAGGGGATAAACGAGAGGCACTGGCGTTCCGAAATAATCCCATACTTTTCTAGGCATTTGTTTGGCGATAATAGCTTCAAGTGTTTGTTCTACTATTTTTTTTTGATCTCTTAGTGATTTTATATATTTTAATAATTGGCGCGTGGGAATACCAATCGACGGTTTGTTCGTTGGCTTTTCAGTATAATAATCTGTGGAGTTCTTATCAGCATATTTATTATATCCATCTATCCTTAAACTTAACACTTCTCGGAACTTAACCTGGTTGGTTGATGATAGTGATATGTCGCATGTCTTACAATCGGTGTATGCCTTATTCGCTTTTATTAACAAGTTACGCAAATCCTCTTCCAATTCTTTCACAACTTTCTCACTGTGGTTCTCTGTTTCTGTCAGAGGACGAGTGAGATACAATGGACGACCGTTACTATCCCACATATATTTATTTTATTTTTGGTTTTATATATTAATGAACGACAAAATATTATAAGATTTATTTATCAACAATTATTATCAAATATTTTCATTATATTTTAAATGAATTGATATTGGATATCTTGTATTATTAAAAAATCGAATGACCATTATTCGTTTTGACCCTGGTAACGGAATCAATTCTTGAAATTCTTATTATTCGGTGTGTATTTGTGAATCATTTGATTTAATGTTACAAATTCTTTTTCATAAACACCTCGTCCCAACAATTCCAATTTTGCCATTAATTTTGAAATTGTATCTTTTTTTCTGCTTCTGTGATGATGGTAATAATATAGTCGCTATAGATTTTATTCCTAAAAACATATTAATAACGGGCAAATTATTATTACACCCGCACCAGCACGTCTCATCGATCCCAAATATTCATTATTTGATCACCCAAAATATTCGTAAATTTATGAAAACTATTTTAAGTTGTTCCATTCGGATTGATTTTTCTATGATTTGTAATATTTTAATATCTATATTATGTAATAAATAAACAAATTGTATAAAATGTCTATTGATGATTCATTATCACTTTTTTTAAAAGATTATTTATGGGATTTATATCATTTCTCAAAACAATCTAATCCAGATAAACATACAAATCAGACAGATTTTAATGCAATATATAGTCATAAAAGTAATCCTCCAGATATTCCTTTGACGGCTTCTGAACAAGCTGAACAATCGGAATCCGAGAAGGTTATAACGCCAGAAGAAAGACCGGATGATTTTTGCAAACCAATTCCTGATAAATCTGATACGGAACAACCCGATTCTACCGTTAACGAATTAGTTACTAAATGTTTGGAAAATCCGCTCAGTCCATATTGTGAGGAATTACCAACTATTTTACAAACCAATATCGAACCTAACGAAGAAAAGTCGGATAATGAAATATCATCTGATACATTTGTATATCCCGGTACACCGGATACCGAGAATGATTTTGGTGAAAAATACAAAGATTCCCCGACTTTTTACAAAGATTGGACAGATTGTTTTGCTGGCCCAGACCATTCGAAATGTAATTGTAATTTTACATATTGGAATGATTTAAACCCTCCTTCTCCTCAATGTAAATTTGGGAAAAAAATTATTTTTGCGGTACAACAACGAATAGCGGCTGAATATCTTGACCCCTCATCCCCTTATCGTGGATTATTATGTTATCATGGGTTGGGAAGTGGTAAAACATTGTTGATTGCATCTGTCATTTCAAAATATGTACAAAAAAATCCGACACGTACAATCATTGTATTATTAAAACCATCACTTGTACAAAATTTTTATGATGATCTCAACAAAGTGGATGCGATAACATTATTTGGCGAGGATATGGATGAAAAAACACTCTCTCGAAATCTTCGAGATAGAGTGAACGCCATTACATTTGAAGCCTTTGCAAATCGATTGAATGGTAAAACAAAATGGGATATGGGAGTGAACAAAGCAACGTCACAAAAATTAAGAAAGGGTATTACAGTTGAAAAAAAAGGAAATGGATTTGGTGCTTTACCGGATGGAACCGTTTCTGCTGATTCTGAAAAAGAGCCCATGATGAACAATACGATTATTTTAATTGATGAAGCACATAATCTTGTAACCCCAAAAGATGCAGGTTATCCAAAAAATCCAGATGATGCATACTCCGTATTAAATGCAATTCGAAATGCAAAAACGTGTAAAACGGTTTTATTAACGGCAACCCCTATGCGAAATGAACCATTTGAAATAGGTGTTCTTGTAAATATGCTTAAACACAAAGATTCAAAGACGCGTTTTCCAGAAGTGTATACAAAAGATTCTCCAAAAACAATGACTCGTGCAAAAGTTAATATTTTAGATCCTGAAGCTACAAAAAAAGCATTTAATGATATGTTTTATACAGTTGATGAATCAACCGGAATACGATCCATTCAAAACGAAGATCTTTTTATTCAAAAATGTAAAGGATTAGTCTCTTTCTTTCCAGTAGATAATATTTATACAAAATTTGCAAAAAAAAATCTATTACGTGTCAATGTTCCATTACCAGATGATGTTTATGCTGAAACACGTAAAAACTGGGTTAGTGATTTTAAAGGATTACATAAAAACAATCAAATATCGTGTGTACAATCTGATAAATTATGCATCGCTTCTCGTAAAAAAAATGACGTTAATATGGCCACTAATTATGCCAAAATTGCGGAGTTTTCAAAAAAACGTGAAAATGTACCAAAAATACACGCGATTGCCGACAAACTCGACGAAAAATACAGCGAAGGTAAACAATTTGTATATACATATTTTAATGAAACAATTCATGCACTTTCGACAGTATTAAAACAGAATGGATGGATTGAACTAGATGCTATGGCATTAAAAAAATATATAAAAAAAAGCTATCAAAGTACGAGTTCTATAGGTAAAGCAAATTTTGAAAAACAGTTTAAAAAATATAATTCGGATGATGTGACAAAAATACCAACAGATTGTATTCGAGAACGGGCGCTTGAACAACGAAAATGTTTTGTTGTTCTTGGAAGAGATACGACAGATCTATGGAAAGAAAAACTTGTAAAAATATTTTTTAATCTTTATGATAATACTCGAGGAGATCGTATCAACTTGTGTATTGGAAATCGAAAATATTCAGAAGGTATTTCGTTAATGTCAATCCGTAATATTCATATCGTTGAACCGGCTACAAGCGAAGGACTTATGGCTCAAGTAATGGGCAGAGGTATTCGGAATTGTTCTCACGATAATAATATATTAACATTTCCTACAGATTGGGTTGTAAACATTTTTAGTTATTATAACACATCTCCGGCAACGACTCAATTCGAAATTCCGAATACAACGATTGTCAATCCAATTGAGGAAGTAGAAGAACCCGTTCCCATTCCCACGGATCAAGCCATTCCCTCCTCTACCGAGCAGCCATTGAATGCCTTCTCTACTGAACACATATTAAATGCGGCTCAGAATTTAAAAGCAACAGGTGGCAAAAGATATACGCGTACTCGTGCACTCAAAACAAGATATCATACGAAAAAAAATAATATGAATTTTACATCCATAAAAACACGAAATAAATATCAAAAACGGCAATCATACGGTGGAAGCGAAGGCGAAGACCCCGGTGAGATTAATTATACGAAGTATACGGTTGTCCAATTGAAAGACGCTTGTCGTACAAAAGGTTTACCGATCAGTGGTACAAAAGCAGTTTTAATAGCAAGATTGGGCGGAAAAGATAGTGGATCTGGTTCAGCGACAAAAAAAAAGGGAGCAACTACCAAGCAGGATGTCATAACCGAATGGTGTACAAACCATAATGAAAACCAATGCAGTCAATATGACGCCTGTGCATGGCAAAATAATAAGTGTGTTACTTTAGGACTGGATGATATGGTCAAAAAGATGGCTGTGAATCAATCCCGATTAAATGACCGATTTTTAGAATTATTACAACTATCAGCTGTTGATTGTAATACGTTTAAACAATTACACGATGATCCATCCCGAACATGTTTTGTATCTTCTAACTCTGATCCGTCAATTGATAAAGCATATGAAGATTCAATTCGTCAATATAATGGATTTAATCAAAAAAGCGATGAAGGAACAGTCGAAAATCAAGTATCATCCTATATTATAAAAGATATTAATGTATTAACTGTTAAAAATGACAATTGTAAAACATTAAATTCATTACAATGTAATATTGCTCCAAATTGTTATATTTCAGGGTCAAATTGTGAACCAAAAAAAGAGCCATTTGGATCAAATCATGGGAAGTGTAATATATATTATTCGAATGCAAAACAATGTACTTCTGATCCAATGTGTCAATGGTCATATGATGATTATGATGAATTAGGATGTCAATCTCGTTATCTAACAGAATTAATTCCAAACTCAATTGCAATTGAAGATAGTTCCCGAACATCTGTTCATAATCCAGTATTTAAAGTTCATTCACTTTATGAAAAAGATACTGATTTACAACAATTACATTTTTTAGAAGAAAATATTGAACCTCAATTTACAACTCGGCAATCTTTAACGACCGACTCCTCAACCGAATTGGTTATGATACTTAATCAATTAGCGTTACATTTACAGCATGGCAATGACGCGTATAAAACAAAATTAATGCAGCCAAATTATTTAAAGGATGTATTTTTAAAAGATTATACAAAACATAAAACAGATTGGTTTTCGCCATCAACTCGTGCGACTTTAGCACGTATTGCAGCATTACTTTCACAACAAAAAAAAGAGTATCAATTAAATTTATCTACACGAGAATTAAAAAAATCAAAAAAAGAACATAATTTAATCGATATGTGGAATAAGAAAAATTGCAGAGTAATGCATTATAGTTTTTGTGTGGCTGTTGATAATTCGTTGTATTATTTTCATTCAAGTGAAAGAGATGATGCACCACTTTTTTTATCCGGTGTACATCAACTTAAAAAAATTATTAAATATATACAAATTCATGACATTAATATAAAATGTGTTTTCTATGTTATTTGGAATGCGATTGAAAAAATTGAATTAAATTGTGTCAAATGGAATTCCACTGCACGATCACATCTGAATCGCTCCATGAAAGTTGAAAAATTATCGTATTCCGATGTCTTTGCCCCAGATGTAAATACGATTTTATTACATAAAAACGATGACATTATACAACTATTGGATAATGCAAGATGCGGCGATTTATGGGATAAATCGAAATCAAGTTTTCCACAGGAATTTAATTGTCAAAATATACCGAGAGTTATTACTTCAAAATCAACTTTAAAAAATTGTAATCAAAATTTGAAATCAGGTTCATTGCAACATGTTCCAAATAATATGTCGCATACACAAGCCGCTCAATGCTATTATAGATGGTTAGAACCCACAAAAAGACCAGTGACTTGGCAAAAATATACAAAGAAAAAACATGCTGCTACTGAAAAATTAGTAAAAAATAGTTTTAAACAAAAAATTTGTAAAAACGATGATGTTTGTATGCAGAAATTACATGAGAATGATAAAACAATTGCATGGGATGATTCACCCGTAAATTGTGACAAGTGGTATCAATGCAATCTTAAATCTTCAAAAAAATACAATTATGAAAATTTTAATAAAGAATAAAATAATTTAAACATTTATTAGTTATATGTTGTAAATACACAATTTTGTACTATTTATTATGCAAACAAAATCTCCTTTAAAATCTTTTAATGAAAATGTACAATTATTCTTAAATGATCTTGGTAATGTATTTGGTGAAAACGATTCCGAAATGAGAATTATTAAGTCTGCATTTGAGTTAACATCGATTAATGCCCGTCTATTTATAACCCCATTCCAAAATAATCTTGTAAATAAGCAGAATTTTGTTGATCATATTTTACAAGATAATATTGATTATTTTATAAAATTTGATTTTACAGATGTCATTGATAAGAATGATGAAACATGCTTACGTATGTTGAATAAATTTAAACAAGCAACTGTTGTGAATCGTCATAATATCGAACTTGTTCGTGCAATTTTTAATTGGTTGAAAGTAATGATTTATTATGCAAAATTAGATCTTGGTATCAATCTTATCTGAAAATATTAAAAACGAAAATTATAGTAGTCGTTTTAATTTTTTAAAAACTAATTTTATTTGTATATATAAAATATCCTACACTTATCACAAATAGAATTCCAAAACTTGTATAAAATAAAGTACGCCTTTTATGGGCAGATGCTTCTTTTAGTGTTATTTGATAAGGAGTAAGAGAATCACCAAATGGTGTTCCATATTCCATTAGATTTGTACCAAATAAATATACAATACTTGCTAAGATATATGAAATTGCAATACATGCAAAGATTGAAATATATGTTGGACAACTCATTTTTATTTATTGATTTATTTTCGTGTTATATAAATTATAAATTATAAATATATAATAATGTCAAAAAATTCTTAGTGTAAATGTTCAGACCCTCGTTCTAGTTCAAAAATGGAGAATACCGTTTTGAAAACGACATAATACATTTTAAACAGGTACAGAAGATCCAACATTAATTATTTTATTTCGTTTGGTTTGTGTTTTAGGTGAAATACGGGTAATCATACAAAGTGCGGCTGGATATAATAACACTGTTCCAAGTCCCGTTCCTCCATTAACGATGTCGATAGCATACGCAGTCAGTGTTGCACCCGATAGTCCAATAATAGATAATACTAAATCAAAAAAATGTTGTTTTTCTTGTTTATGTTTATCTACTATATTTTGGTTATCTACTCTTGTATATTGATGCGTCATATTAAATTATGATCATTCATTTATTTTTTTCTTTTTTTTAATAAAAGAATCAGTATAATATTAGTTTCATGTTATCAGTGTTATTCTAAAGATACTTTCAATAAATTTGTAAATTCTTTAAGATCAAATTTACGATACTCATTAAGTATATTTTCTTTATTCAAATTGGGTGTAATATATTCCGTTCCATTCAGTGCATTAGATGCAATACTAAGATATACATTTTTTTGTTGAGAACTAGAAATTTTGTCGGCATAATTGTCGACATCACTGTGACGTTTAAAAGTTCGAATATAATATTTTTTATAATGTTTCTGAATATCGGATGCTTTGTATAAAATTCTTGCTTCCGGCAATAATCTTGCAAAACAAATATATACTTTTTCAAATTCTAATTTTTGGGCATCATCTGATTTCAAAAAAGCTTTTACAGAATTCAAAAATGTGTTAATTTTATCTAAGAAATTATCAACGTAAATCGTTTCCTTTTTTGCATGTTTTTTCCATAATTCATGAATACGTGGTGCAATTACATTACAATCTGTATCTTTATCAATAATAATGTCTTCTTCACTATTATTATCTTTTAAAAATGTAACCTTTTCTCCTATAGTATGATAATAATTTGTAAGTCCACCAAAATCAGTGCATGGATACTTGAACAACGTATCTTCTATACCAACACTTACCGCGTCGTTAACTAAATTGCCGAAATGGTACAAGGGTATTTTTATTTTGGCGGGTATTTTCTCTACAACATTATTTTGAACAAGCTCAGACATTCGTTTTTTATCAGATGTTTCAAAATCTAATACTAAAATAACTTTATCTCTTATTGCATAAACGGGGTTTCCATTCGTCGGTATTAAAGATATATTATTAAAAGAAGTGATTATATCTTTCTCCCAATTTCGAAAGGTAAGTTCGTTTACTGTATTATTTTTCTTTTTTTTACGTGAAAACATTATAAATTATTATGAATTATAACTAAGATATTTATTTATAACAACACGTTCAAAATATTGTCCGAATAAATAACTAAAATATTTATTATTAATATAAACAATTTATTTAATTTAAATGAATTCGATTTCTTGGAATATTTTTTTTATGGGTTTTGTAGTATTGAATGCAATTGGTGTTGGATATATTTTACCAAATACAAATTTTAACTGTTTAAGTTTTACAACGTGGATTGCATTAATTTTAATCTTATTTTATGGAATAATGATGCCTTCTAAATACGGGGTGTTATTAGGTTTAATATGGATGTTAGGGTCTATACCCTGTATTTCAATTTATCCTATCTATCCAATTGAAGAAAAGGAAAGGATGAATAATCACGAACATTTCACAAATTTTAAAAAGGAAAAGGAAAAGAAAAAGAAAAAGGAAAAGAAAAAGAAATATTCCAAAAAAATTGTAGAAAATTTTTCAGATGATTCGGAAGAAGTTAATAAACAAGTAAGAATACCAAAATTTGACCCATCTGATTTTACAAACAAATTTGTAAATTCATTAGGATTAAAAAGCATTGATCAAAGAACAGAGCAATTTCGTAATCAAGTAAAACAAATAAACCATGAAATCAATGGACTCGAAACGTTTTTAAATCAAAACAGAAATCCACTTATTATTCAAAAAAAACGATGAGAATTCCAAAATAATTCTGATTTTATTAAAAATTGTAATGCTAATTTTACATTTTCAAAACCGTAATCGACAACACCTGGTAAAGGTCGATATACTGCGGATGGACTAATCCATATGGTTGTCCATCCAAATTCTTTTGCATATTTTAGATTTATGAGTTGATCATCTAAAAATAGAATCGTTGGTTTTTTATTATATGCAGCAAAAAGTGCCGTTTGCATTAAGTGAAACGTATTTATATCGGGCTTCATTTTACCTTCCATTCCTTCACGATCAAGCTGACCTTTAAACTGATTTGATATTCCGATTGAATTTAATGCACAATGAGAATGTAAACGAGTACCATTCGTAAATATATATTTATGTCCATGTAAATGTCCAAATAATTTAATTAATTCTGGATCTGGTGCGATAATTTGATTATATGCAAGTTGAGTTCTATCAGATAAAGTTCCTTTAAAATATATATTATTTGGAGGATAATATAATTGATTTAAAAGTTGCTTATTTTGTTGTTTTGAAAATAACTCTTGAGTTGGTAGAAGAGTATCATCTAAATCAAAAACATATACAATACTCATTTATGAATATATTTATAAGGTATTTCTTTATGAATAGGTATATAAATTATTTTTCAACATTATTATGCCAAAGTAATTGACGACCATTCAGTGTCTCTTGATAACCTTCGATCTCGAGTTTTCCAGAGTGTGCTTTTTGATGACACTGTTTACATAAAACAACTAAATTATGTTCTTCATTCTTATGTATATGGTCAATATATCCCGAATTATCGGATGTACATTGTGCTTTTATATGATGCGTATCTAAAGGCATATCTGTTTCGGATTTTGGAGAATAAAAACAAATCGCACATTGTTTTAACCATACTTTAGAATTGTATCGAGAGTGAGATGGAACATGATTATCAGATTCGGCTTCAGTCGTTTGAAAAATGGACGAAGACCTTTTAATTAATTTTGAAAAAGAGGGCGTATTAATTATTTTGTCAGCAACAAGTACTCCATATTCTCGATTTTCTGGCAATCCACGCGAAATTTGTCGATCAAAAACAAGCATCTTATTTTCAAAATTAACCTTTAAATGTATATTATGTAAAGTTTTTTGTTGATAAAGAAGATTTTGAATATAATATTGTTCTTGAAGTGAAAATAAATGTGTTGCAAATAAGAACGATGCTTTTCGTTGAGATAAATGGTATAATAAACAACCTACGATTCTTGTTGCCGAATCAATTTCAGTTGAAGCACACAGCTCATCTGCAATAATAATGCTATGCGAATCACTATGCTTTACAATTTCGCGTGTCTCAGTCATTTCTTTTACAAAAGATGAATGATGTATAAACATATTATCTTCATTTCCAGTTCGGGTGAACATTTTGCGAAACGGACAAAATGAAAACGAAGATGCGGCCACATACAATCCGGATTGTGCCATAATTATCGAAATTGCAATACTTTTTAATAATGACGACTTTCCAACGCTATTCACGCCATATAACAAATAACTTTGAGTGGCAGATACCTCAATATCGGACGGTATAAACGTTTTGCCTTGATTCATAACTAAACGTTCAATAAGCGGATGTCGCAACGTGGATGCTTTTACAAAACATTCTGTATCCTCTTCGACAATCGGCTCAATATATTTGTGTTTTAATGCCATTTTTGCATTTGATAATGCAACATCGATTTCGGCAAAAAGGTCGATACCCGGTGATATACAGTTTGTAAAATAATTTGAATGGAATTCTTGTAATAATTCTGTATATATTTTTGTAATCAATGTATCATGCCTTTCGTGTGCATTGATTAAATCATCCGATTTTTGTTTTATGATTTCACTCTCAATCTTTGAGGTCGATTTTGTAGCAGGTGTTACAACGATATTCGTTTGTTTTAATCCGAATGGTGCAGAATGAAATATAGAATCTAGTCGATTTTTATCACTTTTGAATTCTTGTTGCAACCGGGTTCCACGAATATGACTCGTTTCGAAAAAATATCCATCTTTATCAGAAGATTTTAATTGTACAACTTGTACTTTTGTATCTTTACGTTTTGTTTTTGGGACAGGAGTTGTTACTAAAATACATGCATTTAAAGTCGAACGTATCGATTCCATTTCTGTTTTGAGTTTACCATATGATATAGTGGATGTGTCCAAGTCAAACGAAACTCCATCTTTAAAAATTGACTCTGGATAATATCCAATCTTGGCCACCATACAAGCCTCTATATCAAAAATATCGTGATATTTTTGTTGCAATATACGGGCATTCGTCCACCAGTTTTCATCCAATCGTTCAGCTATAAGGTCTTTCATTTCACTTGGTAGTTGTAATAAATATTCGAATAGCTGAATCATGTTCGAATGCGCTTTAATCACTTTTGGTATTTCGTGGGGTTGGAGCGTTCCCATTGCAAACCGTCGATACACCCGCTCTAAATCGATACTATGGAGTAATTCATCTACACGTTTGATTGCCTCTTTTGATTCTAAAAGGGTTCGAGTAAGAGCGTACCGATGTCTCATTGTGTGTGGATCGTATGAGACATTCAATAATCTATAATGTAAAAGACGTTCGCCCATTTTGGTATTTGTGGAATTTAAATGATGAAATAACGAATTTGTTGTATTTTGATTTGCATGAAATACATTTAGTTTTGTATAGACGTCATTGTAACAAATTAGATGTTTTTGTTCGGTTGGTTCGGAGGTTGACGTCTCTGGTTTACGTAAATCGTGTACCATACGTGAATCATGTTTTTCGATAAATTCTAAAAGCAAAATCAGATTGCCAATTGCATATGAATCTTCCTTTTCAATCTCAAGACTTTCCCAAATGTTACAAAATGATGATTTATATTTTGGAAATTGCCGTTCTAAAAAATCTTTCTGGAATGATTTGGATGTAATATAAGAAGCTGTAATATGCCGAATGTGGACGGCTTTTCCTTCCCGTTGTTGAGTTTCTTTTAACTCTGTGATATATTGACAAATGTTTCGTTGAAATACGGGATGATCGGCTGGAACATTTATATGAATTAATAATTCATGGAAAGTAATGGTATTGAGATAGGCTTGCAATCGTTCAAATCGATCTTGCGTAAAATGATTATTGCTTTCTAATTCGTTTGAATCGCTTGAAATACCTCTCATATAGAGTGAGCCCAGATTGACATCGAATTGTGAAAGGTGCAAATAGCACTCGCCATCTTGATCAACATCAACACAGAGGGATAGTAGGACACTTTGACCCATATCGGTTGTTTCGTGCATGTCTTCGCTCAAATTGCAACCAGGTGAAATAATTTTGGTCACTTGTCTCACGACGGTTGGAACTAATGATGTTTGTGTGTAAAATACAACCGTATAGTGATGTTGCATCACAAGCATTTTAATGTGACGTCGAATACTATGGGTTGGTATGCCTGCCATATACGGACTACTATCGGGTTTACTCTTATCTCTTCGAGTAACTAAAATACCTAGAATATCTAAGCAGCATTTCAAATGAGGAGATTCCGATGGCGGAACAACATCGTAAATTTCATAAAAATGGCCACTTTCAAGCAAAACAAGTGTTAAATCGCCGTATATTTTACGATATTTTGTATTTAATGTCAGATAAATATCAACTATACTTTCTGATTTTGGAGGCATTTTGTCATTTATTGAAATGAATTGAAATAAATTATTATTTTTATTTTAATTTTTTATTACATAATAAAATTCGCATCAAAACAAAATGTAACTGAAATATTTATTCATATATACCAATGCAGGGAATTAGTCTAAATACGAGTACATACGTTAGTAAAAAATGTGGTATAGATGTTAGTGACGATGATTCTTCTACCGAAAATGTTATTGAAGATATTAGTGTAAATACGACATGTGTCGGTGTAGATGCCGGTCTAGATGTAGTTGTAACTGATAGTTACATGATTGGTGTAACTATTAATGACATCATTAGTATCAATACTGAAATGGAGACTACTCTTACAATTACAGAAAGGAATGACCACGAATATCCAATATACCCATTATATTATGTAATTATTGGGAGTATTCTAATAGTTGTTATTACTTTTGCAAGTACGTAAGAAAAGTAGGACAAGAGTGGCCCTCGTTTATGTCGCGACCCTCCCCATGAATTCCGTCTTCGAAATTCTAATTATTTTCTTGACTTATTTTATATAAAACTTAAAATCAAAATCTCATCAATCAATGTTACTCATTTAAGTGATCATTTATATGAATTTTGTAAATGGAAAAAAACGGATACGGATACGAGATTTTCCATATTTATATTCTAATAAAAAACAAATCGAACATCAAAGTGGTTTATTTAGAGGTCATCGAATGAACGTATAAAATACGTGTGTATTATATATATTTTTATAATTGGTTTTCCCAGATGACTTGAGCCGGATTTGTTTGTCCATATACAAGTACAGTGGAAGAACCCTTTTCAAACTGCAAGGCCTCTCGATATAACCGGGATATCCACATTTTGCTATCTACGATTTGATCTTCTGATAAATTTGTAAACCATCCATATTTTTGAGTAACAAATATTCGATCTTTGTAGTAAGAATCAAATGAAAACCACGCAATATGGTCAGACGGTCGACACACTGTATATTCTGACATACACATTTCCATCGTGAGGTGGTTCCCTTTTGGATCCGTTAACCCGTGTAATCCTGTATTTGCAAGATATACGCTTTCCGAATCTCGCATACTGACGGATGGTTGTATAAAATAATATAACATCTTGGATGCATCTTGATTAAATGAATAGTCTGGATGATTTGGAAATTCACTTATATACTTTTCAAGAACAGATGCAATATGTGTTATAATTGGATTATTTGGTTCGCACAGAATACATGCATCGTCTGGTATCAGAAGGTTTTCGTACGCGCTCGATTCTAATTGTGTACCCGAGATCATTGCAAATGGCATATATGGTGCGGTAGACAGACTGTTTTTGGATTTATTTCTGTATTTTTGTAATTCGGCTTGAAATATGGTATTTATATTTTTGAATACAAGCGTATTTGGTGAAATCCAAAAACCTCCATATTTCGACAACATTTGATACTTACAATAATGTTCCAATAGAAATGGATCTATTTTATGGAAATCACACGGTATACGTGGACATAATTTTCGAATATTGTTTTTATGAATAAATCGTATAGGATTTGTTTTTTCAAGATGTACACAGGTCGATGCGAGCGCTAATCTTTGAAATCCACAAAATATATCTGAAAATCGAGACATGTTTTTATTATGATTACGAACGGGGTGATACGCATAAATCCACACCGTAGGGACAGGGGTAGATGCAGAGACAGAGGCAGACGCTGAAAACGGTTCAGATGTCATACTTTCTTTCGCTTGAGAATAGTAATAGTAATATGTAATGAAAAGACACACACATATTAATATAATTAATGCTAAACAACTAAAGCTATACATTATTACAAAGATTTTAATGAACTTATTATAATAACATGAAATTTATAAAATAAAATTAGATAACATGGATTTTAAATCATCCATTGCAAAATATAAATCATCCGTTTTGTTTTCTTTTTGTGCAAGTGTTTTTTGTAACCAATAAAATGCGGCTTTACAATCTTTTGGTAAGCAATGACCTCCGACACTGAGCGTTCCATCTATATTTGGAGCGAAGGTGTGTAAAGGATATATCCAACCTTGATCTATCATAAGCTGTCTTACGACATCATATTGTGCATTTTCATGACAAACCGAATAAATTCCATTAAATGTACGTAATTTAATGGCATAAAATACATTACAAAACAATTTTGCAATTTCGGATTCGATTGCTTTTACAATTTTAATAGATGCTGATGGATGCAATTGATGAAGAAAAGAGTGGGCATGATCTGTCATTGCGCATGGCATTTTCGGTGGAACGCCTAAAATCACTTGTTTACTGTGATACATATCAATATTTCGTGTTGCATTACTTAAAAATTCAGGGCAATGAAACAAATATAATTCTGGATAATTAAACGATAAATGATTTAGTGTACCTGGGCAAACAGTACTTATAATTAAAACGGGATATTCACATTTTAATTCGTGTAATACATTACATACAGATTCAATTGCAGTAATATCATGTCCATCGATTGAGGCCGGCGTTGGAACACATATACATATTATGGTATTTATATGAATTAAAACATCTTTAATGGAAGATTCTCTATGTAAAAACTCATTTTTTTCAAAAGAGACAGACTCATTTGTATCGTATCCATAGACTTTTATATGTTGTCTTACACATGCATTAGATAACGTCATACCGACAACGCCGACACCAATTATTCCAACAGATAATGAATTCATCTTTATAGGTTATATATATTCAAAATATAGATAAGATAACGCACTTTATTATGTACTTACGTCATCACTTTTTGTAATTTGTGTAACATCTTGTTGTAATACAGTGACTTTCTCATTTAATTGTGTTAGTTGAGATGAGACTGCCGCCGCATTTTGGGATTCTTGGGCTGGATTTACAGTTTGTACACTATTTACTGCATCTTGAATTGCTGCGGCGGTTTTTCCACTTTGTTCACCCTGTTTTTTATTTCTATCTAATTCATTTTGAACACGTATATTATTACATTGCTTATCTTGTAAACCCTTGCTAGAGTCCTCTAACGTACAGGCTGTAACGGTATGGGTTGCGCTTGAGTGAGATGGATTCACAAATTCAAATTTTCCATTTAAAGCAGAAGCAAGTCGACTATGGTGTTGATCGGATGTTTCAAATGTTTCATATTGAATAAAACAACAACTAAGTATAAAAAAACATATAATTCCAATGATGATGTATTTTGTAAAATTCAGATTCATGTTTTTTATAATGTTATAATGTATTTTTTTATAATTTTTTATCATTCATCGTAATCCATGTATAAAGTTGTATGTTCAATAATTCCATATTCCCATAGACGTGTATGATTCTTTAATATAATCGGTTCTTCCGGATTTTCCATATATTGTAATTTAATATCATCCGGCGTTTTGATAATATCATTTATTTGTGTTTTTAATTTTTTCACCGTAATAGATGGTTGGACTTCTAACGTATATTCATTCATTTTATTTTTGATAGTTAAACAAATTGTTCTAATATTTCCCAACGAATCAATACATGCTCTATAACTTGTTACGGTGTGTTTAGTCTCTAAGTCTCTTTGAATTTTAAATGGTAACACTCCATGATGGGCTTCTAAATTAAATATGTTTTCAAGTGTTAACATTGATTTTTCGTCTTCTTCGGATTGAAAATTTGGTATAGAAATATATGGAATTGCGCCATTTGCCAATTGTTCTAAACGAAATCCACGTATTCTTGTAAATTCATATTTCGTTAATGTTGTAAGTATATTTTCTGATAGGGAGTCTGAATTGTTGTTCATTTAAAGATAAATAAACCAAACCTTATTTTTTAATATTTTTTTGTTTTTAATTTATTTTTTGAATATAAGGATTATATTTTAAAAATAATGTAATAACAACCTATGGAAGAATCTTTTGAAGAAGAAATTGTAGACCAAGAAGAGATTCTTCTTGTTATAAATAAAATATTAGCTACACGTTCTGATAAAAAAAAAGAGATTTCAAATTTTGTCAAACATAAACTACCATTAATTATTGATAAAGAATTAAAAGCAATTGAATTAAAAGATGAATTACGTGCTCAGATTGATACATGTATCACACGTATATTTACCCAGCATCGTGGTTTTTTTATGTTTAATTCTGCATTGAATAGTTATTATATGGTATCTGATAATGAAAATAATACGACATTACAACTTGTTTCGTCAGACCAAATTGCTTTAAAGTTGTCAAAATATATACCAACTACTTTACAATATTATAAATTAACTATTTTAAAATCAATTGTTAATAATTTTAAAAAGGAATCTATATTTCAATGGACGCCTCCGTACACGATTCTAAATACGATAGAGCAACACATATCTATATTATTTAATAATTGTAATAAACAGGCATCTAATTTTATGTATGTTGTTGGAGCTATTATATTAAAAAATGATAGTATTTTTAGTAACATAATTCATATATGGTATGGAGAATATGCGGCAAAAGTAATTGAAATTATTCAATTAATTGTTTCACAAATTACTCAATCGTATGCTCCATTATGGAGCCGTATTCGTTCTAAAATGCATTATAGTTATCCAATTAATACTGTATCTTTATTATATTTTGATTCAAACTATGATTGGTCAAAATGGATTGAAAAATTAAATAACATAAAAGAAGATTTTATTGTATCTTGTTGTCATATATTTAAAACAAAAAAATATACAGATTTAACATTTCCAAGAAATCATTCGTTTATAAATACGGATTGTATATGGAAAGAATATCGTCAACAATTATTAACAGAAACGGATACTGAATATCATAATTACGTCAATATTGAAGAAATAATACAAGATTTTAATGTATTTTTAAAAAATACACATTTGCCTAAAAATTCATTGACAACAACAGATATTAAACGGTATTCAGATTTGAATTTTTATTATACAAAACATCGTATAAATGCACAAACTATATATTCTATAAAATTAAATACACCAACATGTCATGATTTATTTGTTACATTTTGTAAAACGATTTTAAGACACGATTCAGAGAACGACACGATTAGTACCGGAAGATTGTATGATACATTTGAAGCATGGATTTCAATTTCTTATAAGAATGATTTTTCTATTTCTGCCCAATCAATATGTCCATATAACATGTTTGATGCTTTTTTACATCAAACATATAAACCAACGAGCGATGGTAAATGGAATTTAATTGTTTATACAAATGTAAATATGATTAAATATTATATTTATATGTATGACCAAGCCTTAAAATTATCAACAAATAAATCAAATAGAGACTTTCACTCGTTTAAAAAATGGTGTATTCGAAAATATGGTTCTTTAAATATGGATATAAAAAACGATATTGAAACTGAAATTAATGACGAACTCATAACATATTTTAAACAGAATTAAGTTTCAGAATTAAGTTTCAAATCACAGAGAACGTTCGTAGAATATATATTTCTACTTTATTTCATACTCCGATATATACCCCACAAAATCACCAAGAACGTTCTTATAAAGATCTTTTGAGAGATTTCTCTGTGGCGGCGAGAGAAATGTCTCTCCCACGAGATTATCTGCCCCTGCGTGCTCATTATCAAAAACCAACAACCAAAACCAACAACGATGTCTTCTACTTCTACGGTCGATTTCTACTCCGCCACGACTTGCTCCGTTGATGAGGACTACACGGTCTCCTACATCGCGTTGTGCGTGCTCTTCGGTGGTACCGTGTGTGCGCTGTTGTAAACGTTATCATAAACTTTATCAAACATCTATAAACTTTATCAAACATCTACTTACTTATTCTATAAACTTTATCAAACATCTATAAACTTTATCAAACATCTACTTACTTATTCATTCTATAAACTTTATCAAACATCTATAAACTTTATAAAACATCTACTTACTTATTCTATAAACTTTATCAAACATTATTCATATTATTAATACATACAAAAAATAACCAACAACCCAGAAAAATAAGAAACTATTTATAGTTTATTAGGTTGCAAAAATGATAACAAACGACTGGTTCTAAACTATTTTCGGTATTGAAATATTAGATTTCAAAAAGAAAAGGTTGTACCGGGATTTGAACCCGGATTGTTGGATTCAAAGTCCAACGTGCTAACCGTTACACCATACAACCAAATTGTGTCAAGAGCGGGATTCGAACCCGCGCGAATTAACAGTAGGTCTTAAGTCTACCCCCTTAGACCACTCGGGCATCTTGACATATATATATATCCATACGAAGGTCTAAATTTATTAAATTGTAAACCTAGAAGGTGTGACGTAACCTTATGAATACGGATGCCCTTTGTTTTAAGAGCTGGCTAACTCTGCGACGGTCGGGTCGTACACTATACTGTTTCGACCTCCTATATATACCCATATAGATCACAATAATATTCGTAGAACGTTCTTTGAAATATTAGATTTCAAAAAAGAGGTCGTACCAAAAAACAGTTCGTAGTCGGAGAACCCAGTGTCTTGCAGTGCAGAATACATGGTCTGTTTGCAAGGTTTCGAAACACGTCAGACTTACTGTTTCTTTTTTGAATTCTTTTTAGGGTCTAGTTTTTTTCTTGAAGTTGCAGATTGTCTTGTTACATAATCAGAATGTTTATAATGTATAAATGATTGTTTATACGAAAAAGCGGAGGCGGATAACCATAACCAATTTGCGCGATTAACTGCGGCGTCATGATCTACTAATGTTTGACGAAACCATCCTTCGCCCAACATCCAGTCACACTTTGCATGCCCACGTGTTAAATAGTCTGCAACAACATGTCTCCTCAAATGATGTATCCATCCATCTCTAGCAAGTATGTACATTGCTTCATCTGTATCTTCGTAAGAAGTATTACCTTTAATCCATTCTAAATAATATGAATTGTTTGTCGTATAATGATCCCAATCATATTCTTTCCAAAAAGTCTTTTCAGGCTTTAATGTTGTATGATGTAATTCCCAATAATAAGGAAGGGTTGATGCCGCGTGAAATAATTCTCTCCATAATAATTGGCCTATTGCCGAACTTTGAATTCGTGCAAATTCAGAATGAGTATTCCATTCATGGAACACTTTTATACATGAAATAGCACCAATCGCTAAAAAGGGGCTTAGTTTCGAAGTATTTAAAAATGGAGAGAGAGAATCTTCAGAATCAAATAACAGATCGCTTGCTGTATCTGGTTTAAACCATTTGGTATTATTCATTTTGAATACAGAAACACTCCTCTCAAGCAAATTTAATGCATGCTGTTCAACATCATCGTTATCAATATGTATCGGATTTACATTATGTTTTTTAAACAGATCGTATATATCACTTATTTCAGTATCAATATCATTATACAGATATTTCGATTTTGTTAAAATGCTTCTTTTTTTGTGTTTTTTTGTATTATTATTTGAAAATATAGAGTCTTTCCGAATTAATGGGTAATATTTTTCCATAAATATCGTTTTAAATTTTTGATTTGACATTTTTTGATGGTTATGATCATTATGCCAATCAATCAAGGTATGCGTACATACAAATGTTGATTTATCAAAATACTTTTTAATAAAATTGTTCATTTGAAATACCGCTGGATCATCAACAATATCAGTAATACATTCCGTAAATGTTTTTGATAATAATTTCAATATAGTGCAGCACTCCCCTTTCAAAATATAAGAGGGTATGTCCATTTTATTTAATTGGATTTGATGATTTTGTATACATTTTAATAATAAATAATATTGATGATATCCCCATGCAAAGTGGCCTTTGTTTTTTTCATTATCATATGAGATAATATCAATTGAATCAATATTATCTGAAGTTAATTTGGGGGTGATATTATTGATAGTAAGGAGACGATTTGTATCAATAATAAAAATAATACTTACATCGTCCTCTTTATTATAATATTCAAGTAATGGATTTTCATGAATTCTAAATGTATTCCGAATAAGTATTATTTTTTTCATTTCTATTATATTATATATTTTATAATAGTTAAATGAAGACGTGTAGAAAAAGTAAAACGAAAAAAAATAAAAATATGAATAATAAAACATTAAAAAAGTGTGGTATAAAAAACGGATATTATCGAGATGGATACTGTACCCCAGATAGGAACGGAAATCATATTGTATGTGCAAAAATGACAACCCGTTTTTTAAATTATGCGGCAAAAAGAGGGAATAATTTGTATTCGGTTACAAGTCCTGATAAAAAATGGTGCATTTGTAAGTATTGGTGGGACAAATCACATCGAGAAGGATATTCACCTACACTTATACCAGATGCAACCCATTCAACCTTTAATAAATAAAAAGTGTATGATATGACTTTATCATGGATGCCCTGACCAACGGCACATATTTTTTTTCATTTTTTAATAAAGAGTTTCGGGGATATCATGACCTGAAAGAATGTTTTCAGAAAATTCTAACAACTTTAGGAAAGGTATATATAGATGGTCTGTATAGTATTGTATGTCCGGATAGAATCAAGTGGACGATAAATACAGCTATCTGACAGCCGGAAAGACGGTAGAGTGAACCAGCTCTTAAAAGATTGGTGACATCCTGAAAG
>Ga0209631_10001746_pt1 | contig 27120 bp, 32 predicted proteins | sample COG_08_FD_184752 | JGI IMG/M metagenome (GOLD analysis project Ga0209631, IMG submission 184752) | Pelagic Microbial community sample from North Sea - COGITO 998_met_08 (SPAdes) (version 2) | ecosystem: Environmental > Aquatic > Marine > Neritic zone/Coastal water | place: Helgoland, sampling... | reverse complement strand
CCTAACTGATCATAGCTCCTCATCATATGATCATAAACTTGATCATCATTTAGGACTTTTGAAAAATCTACTTGTTGTAAGCTCATATTTATAAAAAAAGGAATATGAGACCCAAAATGAACATGTGTCAACCAAATACTGACCCACTTTGAACTTTTAGTAATTTGATAGATTGGAATGATTATGTTTTAATAGAATTATGATTTCAAAAGGCTTTGCAGAAACAAAACCTAACATCGATACCCCAAATGATGTTAGTATTACTGAAAAGCCTTTTAAAAAGGATCCTGTTGTAACTCAAAGAGTAGATATCAACGTTTTAAAAGCAAAATTAGAACAAACAGAAAATAAAGAAATTAGAAAAAACATTACCATTCTTTCAATATTGATTATTGGATTGGGAATTTTAGGAATTTACTTCTCTTTATAATAAGGATGTTTGCAAAGATGAAAGTTTCGTGTTTTAATTGAACTATGAGAAATACTCAAATTAACATTAAAGAAAAATTAATTTCAAAATATTTAGAAAAAGAAAATAAAGCCGTCAAAGCAAAAAGTCCAAATATCAATATTCTTCTTAATAGAGTTAAGTTAAACCAAAAGATGGAATTTAGAAAAAAAATATTTTTCTCAACTATAGCTTCATCTAGTCTACTACTTTTTGGACTAATAATTTTTAACTAAAAAATTTCAATAACACCAAAAAAGCCTTAAATTTCATTATTAATTTTAATTATTAGTTTCTTAAAAAGAACAAAAATCATTTATAAGAATATAAGGGTTAATACTTTTTAAATAATGAAAATATTTGATTGTACCACTTTTTTTGATGAAAAAATGTTGATGGATCTAAGATTCAACATTTTAGATAAGTATGTTCATAAATTTATAGTAGTTGAGTCAATTTTTTCACATAGTGGTAAAAAAAAATCTCTTAATTTTAGAAAAGATGATTATCCAAAATTTAAAGATAAAATTGAATATATAATTATAGAAAAAGAACCCGAGGGATTAATTCAAGAAAATCATACAACAAATAATGACTCCTTTAAAAGAATGAATAGCATTAAACGTATTGAACAATCATATAATTATATGTCCATTGGAATAAAAGATGCTGATAAAAATGATTTGATAATGATTAGTGATAATGATGAGATACCCAATTTAGAAGAGATTGATTTAAGTGGAGTAGCTAACAATTTTATTATTTTTGAACAATTATTTTTTTATTATAAATTTAACTTGATATATGACAAAATAAAATGGCCAGGTACAAAAGCTTGCAAGAAAAAAAATTTAACAAGTTTCGTTAATTTAAAAAATCTTAAAAATAAGAAATATCCATTTTGGAGAATGGATACCTTTTTTTCTAAAATTAAACAAACAAATCTCAATATCATAAATAATGGTGGATGGCATTTTACAAATGTTAAAACACCTGAAAAATTATTTGAAAAATTAAGTAACTTCGGACACCATGATGAATTTGAAATATCAAATTTAACTACAGATAAATTAAGAGAAAAAATAAAAAATAAAGAAGTTTTCTATAATCATTTTGCAGACAAGTCGTCTCCTTTGAAATGGGACAATAATTATAAATTAAAAAAAATGGATGACATTTTTCTTCCAAAATATTTAATTCAAAATAAATCAAGGTATAAAGAATGGTTTGATTTAGATAAATGATTAATTGGGGAATAATTGGATATGGGAGAATGGGCAAAATTTTTGCAAGTTGTTTTGATAGTTCTGATAAAAGTTTTGATTTAAAAGGAATAGCAAGCAAATCAAATTTTAGCTCCAACCAAAAAATAAAAACTTTTAAAAATTATAATGATTTAATTAATTCTTCGAATATTGATGCTTTATATATTTCAACATTAAACAATACCCATAAAGATTTAGTCATAAGATCTTTAAAACAAAATAAAAAAGTCTTATGTGAAAAGCCCTTGGGTTTAAATTTTAAAGAGGTTAATGAGATTCATAATTTAATAAAAGATAGAAAAAATGTTTTTTTTGAAGCCATTGCTTACAGGTCACACCCTCAAACAAAAAAGCTGCTTGAAATTTTAAAGGACCAGAGCCTAGGTAAAATTAAAAAAATAGAGGCAAATTTTGGATTTAAAAATAAAAGAATAAAAAAAGATTCAAGATTATTTAATAAAGCTTTAGGCGGTGGATCAATTTTAGATTTAGGTAGTTATCCAATAAGTTTTTTTACTCTTTTTGTAAGTAAATTGGACAATATTGAAATTATAAAATCCAATTATAATTTATGTGAAACAGATGTTGATATTAATGCTGAAATTCATCTTAAATTAAATAAAGAAATTGATGCAATAGGCAAAGTTAGTTTATCTGAGAATTTAAATAATATTTGTAAAATATATTGCGAAAATGCTACTATTACAGTTCCATCTCCATGGTTACCATCAGAAAAAACTTTTTTAGAAATAGAGACTAAAGCTAGATATTTTAAGGAATTTATTAACACAAATAAAAATGTATATGAGCATCAAATAAGTGAAATAAATACATCTTTTGAAGGAAAAAACGAAGATAATCCAAATTTAGTTACTATTGAAAAATCATTAGAAATATCTAGAATTCTAGAACAATGGTTAAAAAGATAATTAAAGTAATTTTTTTAAGTTTATTTATGAGTGATTTATCTAAAGAACAATACGAGAAAGCAAAAAAGAAACTTTTAGATTAGCAACATGTTAAATTTTGTAATTCCGTTTTTGGTGCTTATTTTGATTGTGGTTTTTATACATGAATATGGACATTATTATTTTGCAAAAAAATTTGGTGTTGGCGTTACAGATTTTTCTATCGGATTTGGGAAAGAAATTTTTGGATGGAATGATAAATCAGGAACTCGTTGGAAGATCTGCTGGATACCTTTAGGTGGTTATGTAAAATTTTTTGGTGATAGGAATGTATTTTCCCAAGCTGATCAAGAAAAGGTACTTAAAAAGTATAATGAGAAAGATCGCGAAAAATTATTTGTTTTAAAACCTTTATACCAAAGAGTTTTAATTGTGTTTGGTGGTCCCTTAGCAAATTTTTTACTTGCTTTGGTAATTTTTTTTTCAATTTATACCTTTATTGGAAAAGATTTCACCCCAGCTGTAATTAATGAAGTTCAAAAAGACAGTCCTGCAATGTTGGGTGGACTTAAACAGAATGATATTATTTTAGAAATAGATGGTAATAAAGTTAAAAGTATTCTTGATGTATCAAAATATATTACAATGTCTACTGATGATATTATAGATTTTAAAGTAAAACGTTCTTACGATGAATTGATATTAAAAATCAAACCCATTATAGTTATGAGTGAGGATGGTCTTGGTAATAAAATAAACAAAAGAATGGTTGGAATTAAACTTGGTGCATTTAATGATCAAATTAATCATATAAAATTAGGTCCTGCACAGTCAATTTATCATGCTGCTAATGAAGTTTATTATGTAAGTATTTCATCTCTGAAATACATAGGTGCGATGATATTTGGTAAAGCAGATACTTCTCAATTAGGTGGTCCAATTAGAATTGCTAAAATATCAGGGCAAGTTGCTGAATTTGGTATTTTAGCTTTTATTAGTATGATGGCTTACATTTCAATAAGTCTCGGTTTAGTTAATTTATTTCCAATACCTATGCTTGATGGAGGCCATTTAATGTTTTATGCATTTGAAAAGGTTCTAGGACGTCCTTTGTCTCAAAAGACCCAAGAAGGTTTTTTTCGAATCGGCATGTTTTTATTGCTGTCTCTAATGTTTTTTACAACCTTTAATGACCTAAAAGATCTTGGTTTATTCAAATAAATAATTTTTAATTAAAATCAAAAAACTGTGTAAAATAAGGACTTATTTACAATTTCACAACATATTGTGTATAACTTTTTGATAGATACTAAAAAAAGTCTTGATTTATCAACACTTTTAACAATTATAGAAATAACCAATTAAACCGGAGCTAAAATGAACAAAAAACAACTAGTTGTTAAGCTTTCAGGTGCTTTAAATCTTAGTAAAGCAGATGCTGAAAGAACTTTTGACACAATTACCAACACTATTTTAGATGCTTTAAAAGGAGACGATTCAGTAAAAATTGCTGGATTTGGAACTTATAAAGTTGCTAAAAGAAAAGCTAGAGTTGGAAGAAACCCTAGAACTGGTGAACAGATTCAAATTGCTGCATCACAAAAGGTTAAATTCTTACCTGCAAAAGCTTTAAAAGAAGTATTTAATAAATAATATTTTTAAACAGCCTTAATGTATTCGAAAGTGCATTAAGGCTGTTTCTATATGCAAATACTGCATACCAAATTTTCCTAATCAGCGTTAGCAATAAAAGATTTTAAAAAATATAAACATTCCCATCAAAAGGGAGGTCTTATGAGTAAATTAATAAAAAAAATAAGTACGCCACTTATTAGTTTAATTTTTTTATTAAACATGAGTAGCGTTGGAATGGCAGAGACAACAGTTTCTGCTGAAGTTGGATTTATATTTAACACTTTATTATTTCTAATTTGTGGTTTCCTAGTTTTTTTCATGGCAGCTGGTTTTGCAATGTTAGAATCTGGCATGGTTACATCTAAAAGTGTATCTGTAATTTGTGCAAAAAACATTGGTTTGCTATCAATTTCTGGAATAATGTTTTGGATGTTTGGTTACAATTTAGCGTATGGAATACCAGAGGGCGGTTACATAGGTAAATTTATACCTTGGTCAGATTCAAGTGCAGTAGATACCGGGTATTCTGACGGTTCAGACTGGTATTTTCAAATGGTATTTTGTGCAACAACGGTATCAATTGTTTCTGGAGCAATGGCAGAAAGAATTAAATTATGGCCATTCTTTTTATTTGCAGCAATTTTATCAGGAATTATCTACCCAATCGTAATGGGTTGGCAGTGGGGTGGAGGTTGGTTAGCATCTATCGGTTTCTCTGATTTTGCAGGTTCAACACTAGTACACTCAACTGGAGGTGCAGCTGCATTGGCAGGAGCAATGATTATTGGTCCAAGATTAGGAAGATTTACTAAAATTGGTACTCCAGCTCCTTTAAAACCATTTGCATCATCATCAATACCATTGGTGACTTTAGGTGTCTTTGTCTTATGGTTAGGTTGGTTTGGATTTAATGGTGGATCACAATTAGCGATGGGAACTGCTGTGGATGCAATTGCCGTATCCACTATTTTTATAAATACATTCTTAGCGGGCGCAGGTGGAGTAATTGGTGCCGCTATTATTACAAGATTACACTTTGGTAAAACAGATGTAATTCAAATGTTAAATGGATGTATTGGTGGATTAGTTGCAATTACAGCCGAACCATTAGCTCCATCACCATTAGCAGCAATTTTGATTGGTGCAGTGGGTGGTTTAATCGTAGTTTATGGTACTAAACTATTGTTCTCACTAAAAATCGATGATGTAGTTGGGGCAGTACCTGCACACTTATTTGCAGGTATTTGGGGAACATTAATAGTTCCTGCCACAAACTCTGACGCTGCGTTTAGTACACAGTTAATTGGAGTGCTATCAGTAAATATATTTGTATTTATAGTAGCTTTCATTGTGTTTAGTTTTATGAAAGTAACTGTTGGTCTAAGGTTAAGTAAAGAAGGCGAAACCAAAGGTACTGACGTTACTGAAACAGGTGTAATTGCTTACGCGATACGTGACTAATTTTTCTCTCAAAAATAGTTAAAAACTAAAGCCTCTTCTTCAGGGGGCTTTAGTTTAATTTATAGATTATTCATTTTCATTCCAAATTTTTTTCCAATCAAAATTTGGTGGTAGACCGTAAACTGAATTTATATTTGTTGCATGCATTGCGAGGGAAGGGATAGGTGACAAACAATATTCTTTTTCATATATTTGGTGAAGTTTTTGTTCCATAGGGTGATGCCTCAACTGACCTAACAGCTTGAGATCATCTAGGTATCTCATAATCATTGTTTTACTTGTCATAAAAGTAATTAAACTTTCTTTTACAGTTCTCCAATGTCTTTTACTTCCAAATAAAATTTTTGACTCATCAATATTAGAATATAGGTAAGGATAATCTGCTGGACATAAAAATAGTTCCTTGTTTAATTGTGATGACAATTTTTCATAAGTGAACAACATCTCTGTAATAGCATCTTTAGTGTGGATATAGTCATCCTCTAAAAAATAAAACAAATCTGAGTTACCTTTTTCAGAAATTTCAATAGATTTTAAAATATTTCTCATATTTGAAATCATATTTTTTGATATTTTTTTGCCATTAACATCCTCTTTTTTAATTTGATCATCAAATTCATTTTCATCCAAGTTAATAATTTGAGTTTTGATTTTTGTAGAGTTTAACAACTTGTTAATTTTTTCTAAATTATGATTTTTTGTTTTATCATCTGTAACTATAATATTAATATTTAAATTATTAAAATATTCTAAGGATTTTTCACAAGATGTAATAATTGATTTAATAGTTCTTAATGTATATTCAATTTTTGGAAGTTCAAAAATTCTTTTTTTATTTTGATCTAGCATAACTTTATCATTATCAATGTCACCAAAAGTGTAAGATCTAATTATTATAGTTAAGCTACTTATCTTATTTTTTATATTTGTAATACCAAGTGGAACGGTAATAGATTTAGATCCACTCTTGCTCAAATTTTCATTAGCATAAAGACCTGAGGTCGGAACATTTAGACTCGTTTGGTCAATAATTTCATAACCAAATTTTCTAATAATCTTAATGAATAATTTTGATATAAAACTTTTTTTGTGAATATTTTTATTTTTCATTAAAATAGTTATTGTTTTATAATGATATTTAACTTAAATATTAAGCAATGAAAATAACATCTTCAACTGAATTAGTTGATAAAGCTTTAAAAGAAATAAAAACGATATCTCCTGATGAGGCTTATTCAAAAATGATGGATGGAACTTCTAATTTGATTGATATTCGAGATATAAGGGAACTTCAAAAAGAAGGTAAAGTTGAGGGTTCATCCCACATTCCTCGAGGGATGTTGGAATTTTGGCTTGATCCAGAAAGCGCGTATTTTAAAGAGGGAAAACTAGATCAAAATAAAGAAATGGTTTTATTTTGTGCTGGCGGTTTAAGATCAGCGTTGGCCGCTAAGTCACTTCAAGACATGGGATTTGAAAAAGTTTCTCATATAAATGGTGGATTTGGAAACATTAAACAAAGTAAATTTAAAATAGTTTAGGAGCTATATTCATCTATGGCATATTCTAAACGATCTTGTCCCCAGAAAATTTTATTATTAACAATAAATGTCGGTGCCCCAAAAATATCTTTTTCAAAAGCAAGGTCAGTTAAATTTTTTAGTTTATCTTTAGTATTTTGATCTTGTATCTTTTTAAAAAAATTTACTTTATCCACTGAACAGGTATCTAAAATTTTATCAAGATTTTTTTTATTTGAAATATCAATATTATTTTTCCAGTATGAATTAAAACAAGTTTCAAAAAATTTTTTTTTATTATCTTCATCTATAACAAGATATCCCCTCATAAGGTGCAAAGAATTAATTGGAAATTTATCATTCCACCTAAATTCTATATTATTTTTAATTGCTATCAGCTCACAATCATTTTTCATATTTCTCATTTTACGTTCATTAAATGCAGGAGCAGTTATGCCTCCTAAGTTGTGAAGACCTCCTAATAAAATAGGCTTATAATTAATTTTAAAATTATTATCTTTGTTTATCTTTTTTAATTTTTGATCGGCCAAAAATGAGTAGGGGCTGATAAAATCAAAGTAAAAGTCTATTGATTTAGTCATATAAACTTGTGTTCTTGGCATAAAAAATTTTAATAAACCAATAAAAAAACAAACCAATTGGACCAATTAAATAGGTGATAATAAGTGGCAAAGTTAATAAAATTTTATTAATATTAAACTTTTGAGAGTCTTTTGCTATCCATCCACCAATGAAAAGATTAACTGATATGAAGTGTATCCAAAACATCATCAAATAAGATTTATCTGCAAATAAATCAGACAAATTATCTATACCTAGATAGAGAGTAAAATTATTAATGAAGTCGAACGAGTTTAGGTACGATTTATACAAAACAAATATGTAAGCACCACTTAGAATAAAGATTGGAAATATAGAAGTTACAAAATACCTACAAAGATTTGATTGAGGAAAAAAAACTAATATCAACCAGAATGGGAGAACCCCTAAATTTACCCAATAATAGAGTATATCGATTGTAAAAAAATTATAAATTTCTTCGATCATTTTAAAATATATTATATTAAATCTAATCATGATTCCTATAAGAAATAAAAAAAAAACATTAGAGGTAACCGTTGAAGAAATGCGAAATTTTGCTTTTGCTTATGTTGAGAAATATGCCCCTTCTAAACAACAACTTAAAACTTACTTATTAAAGAAATACCTCAAAATTTCAGTCCCAAATGTAAAAAAACAAGATGTTACAAATTTAATTGATATTGTTTTATCAGATTTAGAAAAAAATAAATTTATAAATGATCAATTTTATTCAGATAGCAAAGCCAAAAGTATGATTCAAAGAGGAAATTCAATCAATAAAATAAGAAATTATTTATTAGGAAAAGGTATTAATGATGAATTTATTAAAGATACAGTAAATAAAATTCAAGATCAAAATTCTGATCAGGATTTCTTTTCCGCAATAAAGGTTTGTAAAAAGAAAAGAATTGGACCAGCTAGAACTGAAGATAATAGGACTTTATTTTATAAAAAAGATATATCATTACTGGCAAGAAACGGTTTTAGTTTTGAAACATCAAAGAAAGTTATGGATATTGAAAAAGATGACTTTCTTAAAATTATAAAATTACTTTGATTTTTTATTTTTTTCCACTTTTATCATATAATTAATCTTATCTTTAATATAGTTTCTAACAAATACAAAAACTAATAACCCAAAAATTGATACAGAAACAATGATAATTAATACAATTCTTAATTGTTCATCCATTATAAGATATTTTTATTTTTTAAAATTAAGCTTGAATTTTTAAAATCTTTTTTTCCATATAAAATTTCTTTTCCGTCAAAGTCTGTAATATTACCTCCCGCATGTTTTAGAATTGCATGTCCTGCAGCTATATCCCATTCACACGCTCTAGGTTCAGCAACATATCCATCAAATTCTCCTGCGGCTACTACACAGAATTTTAATGAACTTTTCATACGTATTAACTCTTTTACATTTAATTCTTTATGGATTTTATCAATTTCAGGCTTTATTTTATTTGAGTAAGAAACAAATTTAATTTTATTTTTATCAAAATTTTTTGAGGACTCTAATTTAACTGTTTTCCCATCAGATAACTCAAAAGCTAAATTTTCTCCATATGAATAAAACATCCTTTTTTTTGCTGGGGCATAGATTAATCCTGCAACAGGCTTTCTATTAATAATTAAACCTGCGTTAATCGTAAATTCCTCTAAGTTATTTATATAGTCATGTGTCCCGTCTATTGGATCAATTAACCAAAAATCTTTTAAATTTATTTTGTTTTTGTTGTCAGAAGTTTCCTCTGAAACAATAGGAATATCTGGAGTTAATTTTAAAATTTTTTCTAAAATAATTCTATTAACTTCAAGATCGCCATTACTAACAGGTGTATTGTCAGACTTCATTTTTTTTGAAAGCCCTTTTTCTCTAAGCTCTAATGATACTTTTCCTGCATATAAAAAAGTATCAATTAAATTCTCAACAATTTCTTTAAGATCGATTTTGCTCATTTACTTTTTTTAATTCAATTTTTTCTGCGTTGATTACTTTTTTTCCAGCATTTTGAAAATTAACTGTTACTTTATCTTTAATTATAGACTGAACTTGCCCAATTCCCCAATCCTTATTTAAAGGATTGATAACTTTGTCACCTGGTTCGTATTCAAAAATCATTTAATTTAAATTATATTAGAAATTAGTATAAATACTATCAAATGAATAAAGAATTAAATTCTATTGGATTAGAAAAAAAACCTTCAGATACAACTGTAGTTGTAGCCATGTCAGGCGGGGTTGATTCTTCTACAGTAGCAGGGATGATGAAAAAAGAAGGTTATAAAGTTATTGGCATTACGTTAAAACTTTATGATGATAATAAAGAAGTTGCCACTTCTAAACAATGTTGCTCAGGTCAAGATATCATGGACGCAAAACGCGTAGCTAATAAGTTAGGTATTGAACATAAAATTTTATATTATCAAAATAAGTTTAAACAAGGTGTGATAAACAACTTTGTCGAAAGTTATTTAAAAGGTGAAACTCCAATTCCTTGTGTCCAATGTAATCAAACAGTTAAATTTAAAGACCTGTTTGATGTAGCAAAAGAATTAAAAGCTGATGCAATGATAACAGGCCATTATGTAAAAAGTATAACGTTAGGAAATGAAACCAACATGTATAGGGCATTAGATGAGAACAGAGATCAAAGTTATTTTTTGTTTAATACTACTAAAAAACAACTAAATTATTTAAGGTTTCCACTTGGAGTGATGCATAAAGATGAAACAAGAAAAATTGCAAAAAAACTTCTGCTAAATGTTGCTGATAAACCTGATAGCCAAGATATTTGTTTTGTTCCAAATGGAGATTATGCTTCAGTAATTCAGAAGTTTAGACCTGAGTCTTTTCAAAAAGGAAATATTAAAGATCTTAATGGAAATGTGATAGGTGTCCACGATGGTATCGTAAACTTTACAATTGGTCAAAGAAAAGGAATTAAAGTTTCAGACAAAACACCTCTTTATGTTCTCAAAATTGATTCAAATACAAATGAAATTATTGTTGGACAAAGAGAAAAATTAGGAAAAAAAATTATTCTATTAAATAATTTAAATTTATTAGCTGATAATGAAGAGTTTAATAATAAAATTTTTGTAAAAGTAAGATCCACAGGAAAACTTCTCGATGCAAAAATCATATTTAAAAATGATAATACTGCTGAGGTAAATCTAGATATTTCTGAAGATGGAATATCTCCAGGTCAAGCATGTGTGTTTTATAAAAAAGATAAATTTGGATATAAAGTTTTAGGTGGTGGATGGATAACAAATTGATATTGAAGTTATCAATTTTAGATATTACTTTACTTGCCTATTACTTTGGAGTATCAAACTAAATACTATGGAGAAAAATTCAAATTTCGAATTTAATAAAAATCAGTTAGAAGAATTTTTTTTAAACTCTAATATACAAATTGATTTTGGAAATTTTATTTTAGCAATAATTTTATCTTCAATATTGGCTTACTTTGTTAAATTTGTGTATATCAAAGTATCAAGAGGTCTGAATGATAAAGAACATTTTTCAGAAATATTTGTACCTTTGGCAATAATAACAACACTAGTAATTACTGTTGTCAAATTTTCTCTAGCCCTTTCACTTGGTTTAGTGGGTGCATTATCTATCGTTAGATTTAGAGCGGCAATTAAAGAACCTGAGGAATTAGTATATTTATTTTTTATTATTGGAATTGGTTTAGCAAATGGAGCAAATCAATTTTTAGTTGCAATTATTGCTACTTTTTTAACGTTACTAATTTTATATTTAAGAAAAATTTATAACGATAAAAAAAACAGTAATCAAATCACAGCGTCTTCAACTAACATTTTGCAACTACAACTATTTAACGAAAAAGAAAAAAGTGAAATTATAATAAATGATCTAAAAAAAAGTGTTAATTATTTTAATTTGAAATCTTTTTCTTCAGAACAAGATATCCGACAATACAATTTTTGGTTTGATGTCGATAAAAATAACTTAAATGAGCTTTTAGACAAAATTGAACAAATAACTTCTAAGAATAAAGATATTAAGATACAGATTTACTCAAGATCTGGTGTTTACGAGTAATTGATTTGGTATAAAATTGATTTTAAAAAAAAAAATAATTAATACAAAATATTTTATTATACTAAAATTTTTTTTTAAAAAAATATTTTATTCTCTTGGTATTTTATCTTTTATTACAATATTTATTATAGTCATATATTATTTCTCGAGCGGTCTTCAACGTAAATTTAATCCGTCAGAATTGTTTTTACAAATCAATGATAAAATTCTTAAAAAATATGTAGGTTTTGATTTCAGATTAATTCCAGATTATGTATATATAGCAAGTCTGAACTTGTCTAAACATTTAAGATCTAATGATTTGCCAAATTTTTATTTAAAAATAAATCAAAAATCTATTATTGGTCTAGAGCTACAAAGAAAAATAAAAAAAGAAAGATACGGACCAATCCCTGATGAAATGAAAATTTGGTATCCTGCAAAAATTCAAATTAAAGATAAAGAATATAAGGTTAAAATAAAATTAAAAGGTAATAGATATATACATTGGTACGATAGTAAAAAAACAAGTTATAAAATTGATCTAAGAGGAGATGACAGAATATTTAAGATGGAAGAATTTTCTCTTCAAAAACCTATAACTAAAAATTATACTTATGAATACTTGTTTCACAAACTGTTGGGACATGTGGGTCTAACAAATATAAATTATAATTTTGTAAATCTTCACTTTAATGATCAGGATTTAGGGGTTTATGCTATTGAAGAAGCTTTTTCTGAAGATTTACTGATTAGAAATGATAAAAAAAATGGTCCTATTTTTTCTCTAAAGGATGAATTAGGAGAAAAATTTCCTAATATATTTTTTGAATTATATTCCAAGAACTACTGGTTAGAAAACAACCCACAATTAGTCAACGATCTTTATATTATATTGAACAATATTAGAGACAAAAATTTTCATGTTAATAATTATTTTGATATCGATAAATGGGCAAAATATTTTGCAATTATGGATTTGACTGGATCATATCATGGGTCAGTATTAGATAGTGTAAAACTATATTACAATCCTGAAACTGAAAAATTTGAACCTATAGGTTATGATTTGCATAAAGGTGCTGGTATCTTTGATAACTTTATAATTTCTGATCTTTTAGATGAAAGACGTGAGCCACAATGTAGCTGGATATGCGATCATAAAGAACTGTATTTGATATTTTTAAAATTAAAGGATGGAGATTTAAATCCAATTTTTTTGGAAAAATATACCTCTTACTTAAAAGAATATAGTAAAGACAAATTTATCGATAATTTTTTAAACTTAAATAAAGATGAGTTAAAAACATTTAATAATGCAATTTATCAAGATAACTCTAAAACAGATATAGTCAGATGGATTGGTGCTGGATATTTTGTTTATGATAAAGATTACTTACAAGGGAGAGCAAATTTAATTAATAGTCGTATTAATTCTATTAATTTAAATGATATTAAAGTTTCAAAATTTAAAGAAAATCTATTTTATGAAGATTTTTTAACATCTAATTTTCCAGTAAAGGGTTTTATCAAAAATTGCAAAAATAAAGAAGAAGAAAAAGAATATTTTTTTGTAGGAAGAATGAAAACAAAAATAAATAATACGTGTGCTACGATTGAATTAAGAGACTTAAATAATAATTCTGTAGAATTAAAGCTTAAAAATAATCCAGAATTAAATTTTTAATGATAGAAAATCGATTAGAAAAAAAATTTATTTATAACGAGGGAGATCTCTCTCATAAATTTTTTATTTTAAATTCAATGTTTAAAAAAACTTATTCTCAGAGAAAAATAAACTCTATTTATTATGATACTCAATCACATAAAGATGTTTGGGATAACATAAATGGATTTGGTAATAGAAAAAAGTTAAGAATTCGATGGTATAACGAGATAAACAATTCTGATGTTTTTTTTGAGGAAAAAAGAAAGATTAATTTTGTTACTCAAAAAGTTGTTAAAAAGATAGGTAAATTTCAAAACTATAATGAATTATTAAAATTTTTAGATAGTGAAAAATTTCATAATAGTGATCTTATTAATAAATATGAAAAAAATTATATTAAAACTATATTTATTCAATATGAAAGAAACTATTATGAATTACCCAATAAGAAATTAAGATTAACAGTTGATAAAAATATTAAAATTTTTAATCAATTCCCAAAAAATTTTTTAAACTTAGATGAGACAATACTTGAATTAAAATATGATTTAAAAAATTCTGATTTTGTAAATAATTTTATTAAAGAGCAAAATTTAAATGATAGAAATAAAAAGTTTTCAAAATATGTATATTCTTTTATTACTTTCAATGAGTCAGGTTTAGTTTAATTATTTTTCTTCCACATAAAAAAAGTTAATAGATAGAATGATATTACTCCAATAAAATAATTCCATTCAAGTGCATGCTTAAAAAATTTTAAATTTAAACCTAAGAAATTGTCTCCCGGCATACTTACTATTGGAATACTAATAACTGCTACAATAATTAAAATGGTTACTAGTAAAATTTTCAAATATAAAACTTCTCTATAAATATATTTATCTAAATTATTTTTTAATGAATAATATATTGATACTAAGTATGTTTGAGCAATAATTTCAAATATTATGAATAACAACATTATAACTCTTCTAAATAATTTATAAATATCATGATCAAACTTTATTCCTAAAAAAATTGAGTGAACAGTTAAAGCTATAGCTGAAGCAATACCAAAAATTATTATCTTATTTTTATTTTTTTGATCATAATTTAAAAATTCAATTATTTTTTTATTATAAAGCCAGTATTTAATTAATAAAAATGAAGTTAAAAACATTGCAGGTTTAAATACTAACCAAGAAGGATAGGGTCTTGCTGTTCTACTGATAGAGGCGCCTCCATCAATATATGGAATAGTGTTATGAATAATTTCTTCTTGATTAGGAAATAATTCTTGAAACTGAGTTATTAAAATTAAGCATGTATTAACAGCAATAAATGGAATAATAAATATCCAAATACTTAAGGATTTAACCCTCTTGATTTGATCCATATAGGCTTACTTTTTCTTATTTTTTTTTCTAGCTCTTCTTTTTTTAGAGCCCATTTTTCTTCGGCCTCTATGCTTTTTTGGGTAACCCATTTTTTCCTTTAGTTATAATTTAATTGAAATTATGCCTGGGATATAGCATTGTCTTTTATAGTTATCAATTTTTTTTATGTCTAAATCTTTCAAAACTTTTCTTAAACATACGGCAAAAGACTTTCATAATCAGTCTGTAAATCCCCCTGTAGTAAGAGCTTCAACAATTATATTTAAGTCAATGCAACATATAAGAAAGACTCAAGTAAAAGCTATCAAGAATCCTACTGGAGGACATTATGACTATGGTAGACAAGGAACGTCTACAACTCATATATTACAAAAAATTTTAACCAAATTAGAGGAAAGTTATCATGTTTTTACTACACCCACAGGCTTTGGTGCAGTATTTTTATCTATATTTAGTGTAGTTAGACCTGGGGATGAAATAATTGTTGCTGATCCTGTTTACAGCCCTACACGAATTTTAACACAAGATTATCTTAAAGAATTTAATATCAAAACTAGTTTTTATAATCCAGGTGACCTAAAAACATTAGAAAAAAACATTACAAAAAAAACAAAATTAATTTTTGTTGAAAATCCAGGAAGTAATTCATTTGAATTTCAAGATTTAAGAAAAATTATTTCAATAGCAAAAAAAAATAAAATTTTAACAGCAATAGACAATACCTGGGCTACTCCATATTATTTTAAACCAATAAAATTTGGTTTTGATATGTCAATTGTATCTGCAACCAAATATTATTCTGGTCACTCTGATGTAATGGGAGGAAGTTTAGCTGTAAATAAAAAAGTTTTTAATAAGGTTAAAGCAGCCGAAAAAATAACTGGTTTAAGATTAGGTCCAGACGATGCATATTTAATTACAAGAGGTTTACGAACTCTTGATGTTAGATTAGATAGACATAGAGAAAATGCAAAAAAAGTTGCAGCCTTTTTATCCAAGAATAAAAAATTCAAATTATTGTATCCTTATAAAAAAGATTCTTACAACTTTAGAATGTGGAAAAAATATTATTCAGGCGCATCTGGTCTTATGGGTTTAAAAATAAAATCTAAAAATATTAATTCTGTAAGAAAATTTGTTAATTCACTAAAACTTTTTGGGTATGGTTATAGCTGGGGAGGTTTTGAAAGTTTAGCATTACATCAAGAGTTTAGAGAAACTGGAAACAGAAAATATCTAAATTTAGCAAAAGATGAACATTTAGTTAGATTACATATTGGTCTTGAGGATCCTAAGGACTTAGTCGCAGATATTAAACAAGCGTTAAGACATTTAAAATGATTTCAAAAAATTTTTTTAAATCTAAAACTGCAGTAGTTACTCTATTTGCAGCCTGCTTCGTTGTTTTAATTTCACTTGGTATAAGACAAACTTTTGGACTATTCTTTATGGATTTTAACGAAAGTTTGAATATCAGTAATACTGCATTTGGTTTCGCGATTGGAATACAAATGCTAATGTGGGGTTTAACTGGTCCAATATTTGGAGCTATTGCTGATCGATATGGTGGTCACATTTCTATAATTTCTGCGTTTATATTTTACACTCTTGGGATATATTTTTTATATACTGGTCCTAATACTGGAATTTTTTTTCAAATTCACATGGGTTTATTGATTGGAATTGGGCTTGGTGGCACAGCAATTAGTATTCCAATGTCAGTTGTAGGTAAACATTTTCCATTATCAACAAGAACAATTGCTATGAGTATTGTTACTGCACTAGGATCTTTTGGTTATTTTGTTTCTCCAATTTTTACAAATTATTCTATTAATGAGCATGGTTGGAATTATACCATATTTATTTTTTCTTTATTTTTACTAATAGGTATTGTTGCTGCATACTTTGTAAGATCACCGTCTGAAAATGAAAGTATAGAAAAAAAATCTGAACAATCATTTAAAGAAGCTTTGAATGAAGCTTTCAGAACAAAGAGCTACATATTGCTTGTATCAGGTTTTTTTGTTTGTGGTTTTCACATTACTCTAGTCGGAACTCATGTACCTAGATATGTTATTGATAGAGGATTAGAAGATTGGACTGCTGCTGCAATTTTATCTTTAATAGGTTTATTCAATATTTTTGGCTCATTGTTAAGTGGATATCTTTCAGCAAAAATGAGTAAAAAAATCATCCTTAGTGGAATTTATTTCCTAAGAGGCATCTCTATCATACTTTTCATATTTACACCTGCAAGTAATGTGAGTGCATTTTTATTTGGAGCAAGCTTTGGTTTCTTATGGTTATCAACTGTACCAGCAACGAGTGGTATTGTAGCCCACATGTTTGGAACAAAATATCTTGGTCTTTTATATGGAATTGTTTTTTTAAGTCATCAAATTGGTTCTTTTTTTGGTGCATATTTGGGAGGTTTATTTCATGATTTATATGGTTCATATGATTATGCGTGGTATTTGGCAATTGCATTGTCTATTTTTGCAGCAATAATTCATTTACCAATTAAAGAAGAACCAGTTTTAAGATTAAAAACAGAATAAATTGAACAAACAAAATCAATTAGCAGAGATACACCATTCAGGTAAGCCATATATTATTTATAAATCTAAAAAAGGATTCAATTTATTCACAAATTTTTCAAAAAAAATAATTTTAAATAATAAAAATATAAAAAGTTTTTTAGAGAAAAAGTATAAAGGTAAAACAAAAAATACAGATTTGTTTATTGGTTTTTTTGGTTATCAACTACTAAATAATTTAATTAATGTAAAAATACCAAAACAAAATAATATTAATTTTCCTAAAGGTATTTTTTATAAACCTGAAAAAATGATAAATCTAAGTAATAATCTAAAATACAGAAGTGAAAAAATTTTTAAAAATAGTAAATTCAAAATAAATATAAATAAAAACTCTTATACAAAAATTTTCGATAAATTTAAAAAGAAAATTAAAAGCGGTGAGACATATCAAATAAAAATTTGCACTAAATATAAAATAAAATCTGAAATTAATCCTTTAGACTTTTTTTCTAGACTATCAAAAACAAACCTAGCTCCAGAAGCATTCATGATCAGAGATAAAAATTATTCAATAATAAGTTGCTCTCCTGAAAATTTAATAACCAAAAAGGGTTTCAATATTTCGACAAAACCAATAGCTGGGACTGTAAAAAAAACAAAGTCATTAGATAAAATTAAAGCTTTAAAATATTTTAAAAAAAACATCAAAGAAACCAAAGAACATAATATGATTGTAGATATGGAGAGAAATGATTTATCGCGGATTTGTAAAGTTGGATCTGTAAAAATATATAAGCAGAAAATTATTGAGGAATATAAGGACCTATTCCACTATGTTAGTCTTATTAAGGGAAAACTAAAGAAAGATGTTAAGAATATAGATATTATAAAAGCGATGATGCCAGGAGGCTCTGTTATCGGCTGTCCAAAAATAAGCACTTTAAATCTTTTAAACAAACAAGAAAAAGAAAATAGAAATATTTATACAGGTAGCTTTGGATACATAAAATTTAATGGTGATATGAGATTTAATATTATTATTAGATCAATTTTAAATTTTAAAAAATTTTCAGAAATTTCAGTAGCTTCAGGGGTTGTAGTTGATAGTAACGCTAATCATGAGTTTAATGAAAATTACATAAAAGCAAAAGCATTAATTGATTTATTTAAATGATTTATATTATCGATCATAACGACTCATTTACTTATAATGTAGTTCATCAATTTTCATTATATGATGATGTAGAATGTGATAATTATAATGCAATAGATGAAAGTAAACTAAAAAAGGCTTCAACAATAATCTTTTCACCAGGGCCGGGAAATCCAAAAAATTATCCCTCTACTTCAAAGGTTTATAAAAAATTCAAAGGTAAAAAGAAGATAATAGGTATTTGTTTAGGATTTCAGCAAATACTATTTTGTGAAGGATCAAAAATAGTAGAACAAAGAAAGATTTATCATGGGTTTCAATCTAATATTCAAGTAATCAATAATAATTCTTTATTTAAAAAAGGAAAAAAATTTAAAGTTGGCAGATATCATTCTTTAAAATTAAAAGAACCTTTCAAAATTAGAAATTTTGAGATAACTATGAGATGTTTAGATTCAAAAGCAGCTATGGCTTTTGAAAATGATAAAGAAAAAATTTATGGATTTCAATTTCACCCAGAGTCTTTTTTAACCATCAATGGCAATTTACTTATTAAAAAAATCCTATCTGCTTAAAGATTTACAAGAGGTAGATTTTAAAGATTTATGGGGTGACCACGGCATTTTTACAACTATGTGGATTTTTGGAAAACCAGCAAAAATTTTATTTTTTGAAAATCATATAAAAAATTTAATAAAGTCTCTAAAAAAATATGGCATAAAAAAAAGATCTCTTAATAAGGACATTCTAAAAATTCTAAATGAAAATTTATCTAAAAAAGTAAACTACAATCATCTTTTAAGAGTTGCTGTGAATAAAAAGATTATTTCTTTATCTTTGAGAAAAAGGTTAAGGCCAAAGTTAAATTTTAATCTTAAATTAGTGAATTTAAGACGTGAAAAACCACAATTTAAAAACTTAAAGTATAAAAAAATTTTAAGACATCTAGTAAAGATGGATAACTCTAAATCAGATATAGGGCTTATCAGTAATAAGAAAATATTAGAGACTGGTACCTCTAATCTTTTATTTATAAAACATAATAAAATTTATACTCCAATAAAAGATTATTATGTAGGTAACACCTTTAAATTTTTTAAAAGTAGAATTAAAAAAATCATAAAAAAAAATATATTTTTAAATGATTTAAAAAGTTTCGACGAGATATTGTTAGTTGGCTCTGGCAAAGGTATAGCGTCAGTTAAAACAATTAAACAAATTGGTTGGAAAAGAAAAAATTTAAAACAATTTAAAATTTTATCAAAATACTATAATTCAATTACAAATAATTGCACTCCATATAAACTAAATTAACATGATAGATCCAAACAACCCATGTTTATTTTGTGATATTAAAAAAAGTGGATGTGTTCATGAAAATAAACTTGCTTATGCTAGTTACGATTCTTTTCCTGTTTCAGAACATCATTGTTTAGTCATTCCCAAAAGACACATTAAAGATTATTTTGATTTAACAAATGAAGAGCTTTTAGCATGTAATGATCTAATCAAGATTGTAAAAAATGAAATTATAAATAAAGACGAAACAGTTAGAGGCTTTAATTTAGGAACCAATATTGGCAAAGTTTCGGGCCAATCAATTCATCATTGTCATTTTCATCTAATTCCTCGTAGGGAAGGTGATGTTGAGAATCCCCAGGGCGGTATCAGAGCTGTAATTCCAAACAAACAACACTACAAACGAAAAAAATAGCCTGTTATTAAAGACAAATTGACCAGAGTTTGAGGTTGATCTATTTTTTTGAACTATATATAAAAATAAAAAAAATAAACCAAAATTTAACTAAAGGCAGAAATGTTAAATAACAATCCTTTTTCTTTATTGGCTGAAACAGTCTCACCACTTGCTATGCAATATTTTTTAGTTGCAATGGTACTTTTAATTGCTGTTGGGACAATCATTCAAATGATACATCATAAAAATTTAACTTACTTTTTTAATAACGCAAAAAAAGCAAAATTAGCTGCAACTAAAGAATTAGGAATAGGTGAGAAGACAACAATTATTGCTAAAACAGCTGTTATTGATATTGGCACAACATCAGAGCTTGGTTTTGGAAAAAGAAGACTTGCTCACGTCCTCGGAATGTATGGAACAATTTTATTTTGGATATCCTCTGCAGTTTTAGTTTTTTGTTATACTGGGGCAGATAAATCAAATTCTGAAACATGGTCAATGCTTTGGCATGTAGGTGCTATTTTAACTTGTTTAGGTGGCTATTGGTTCTGGTTTTTTTTAAGAGTTGATGTATCTGCTGAAGCTCACCCTTGGTATAGAATTATTAAGGCAGATTTATTTGTATTGGCATTATTAGCTTGTGCAACTTTTGGACTAGCATGGTCGTATGCTCAATTTAATAATCAAATCGGGCTATCTTATTTATTTTTAACTTTGTTTATTGCTTCTAACATAATTCTATTTGGTGGTGTATACTGGTCTAAGTTTGCACATATGTTTTATAAACCTGGAGCAGCAATACAAAAAAATTTAGCTGAAGCTGATGGTTCAAGAGATAATTTACCACCACCAGCAGATGCACCTGAGCAATTTGGCCTAGGTATAAAAAGAGAAGAGCCAAAACATTATTAATATGCTAATGAAAAAAGGAGAAAATTAAAAATTATGTCAACTTTTGTATATATGACTAGATGTGATGGTTGTGGTCATTGCGTAGATATATGTCCGTCAGACATTATGCACATTGATGAAAATATAAGACGTGCAAAAAATATTGAGCCAAATTTTTGTTGGGAATGTTATTCCTGCGTAAAAGCGTGTCCAAATCATGCAATTGATGTTAGAGGTTATGCTGATTTTGCACCTATGGGTCATAGTGTAAGGGTTAGAAGAGAAGAAGAAAAAGGAACTATATCTTGGAAAATTAAATTTAGAAATGGAACAGAAAAAAACTTTGTTTCTCCAATCACAACGAAACCGTGGGGAAAATTTATTCCAAAACTTGCAGAAGGAGATAAGCCTAACCAAGGTGAAATAAATTCTCAAAGACTTTATACTGAACCAGAGGGTTTAAATACTAACGGTGAATTACCGTCTGTACCAAAAGACTCATTTAAAAAAGGAGTTTATTATTAATGGCTAAACACAAAACACATTTTGAAGAATGCGATGTATTAGTTGTTGGTGGTGGAATGGCAGGTACTGGAGCTACTTTTGAAGCTAGACACTGGGGAAGAGATTTAAAAATTATTTGTGTTGAGAAAGCTAACATCGACAGAAGTGGAGCTGTAGCTCAAGGACTTTATGCAATCAACTGTTATATGGGAATGCAGTGGGATGAAAATCAACCAGAAGATCATGTAAGATATGCTCGTAATGATTTGATGGGGATGGTTAGAGAAGATTTAGGATACGATATGGCGCGTCACGTAGATTCAACAGTTCATATGTTTGATGAGTGGGGCTTACCAATGATGAAAAATGAAAAAACTGGAAGATATTTAAGAGAAGGTAAATGGCAAATCATGATTCATGGTGAAAGTTATAAACCCATTGTTGCAGAAGCTGCAAAAAAATCAGCTGATAAAATTTATAATAGAATAATGATCACTCATCTTTTAATGGATGAGACAAAAGAAAATAGAGTAGGTGGAGCTGTTGGTTTCAACATGAGAACTGGAGATTTTCATGTCTTTAGAGCTAAAACTGTAATTGTTGCAGCTGGAGGTGCATCACACATATTTAAACCAAGAGCAGTGGGTGAAGGTATGGGTAGAACTTGGTACGCTCCTTGGAGTAATGGTTCGGCTTATGCTTTACCTATTGCTGCTGGTGCAAAAATGACTCAAATGGAAAACAGAATTGTACTATGCAGATTCAAAGATGGCTATGGACCAGTTGGAGCATATTTTTTACATTTAAAAACTTATACTCAAAATGCAAATGGTGAGAACTATGAAAAGAAATGGTATGATCAAACCAAAGAACTTGTTGGTGAATATATCGATCATCACCCAACTCCTACTTGTTTGAGAAACCATGCGTTTATTCAAGAAACAATGGCTGGTGGTGGACCAATTCAAATGGTTACAACTGAAGCTTTTCAAGACCCTCATTTAGAAACAGTAGGATGGGAAAATTTTTTAGGTATGACTGTTGGACAAGCAGTAGTTTGGGCATCTCAAAATATTGATCCTAAGTATACAAATCCAGAATTAACAACATCAGAACCATATGTAATGGGTTCACATGCAACATGTTCGGGAGCTTGGGTTAGTGGACCTGAAGATTTATCACCACCAGAATACTTCTGGGGTTACAATAGAATGTTAACTATTGATGGGTTGTTTGGTGCTGGAGATACGGTAGGTGGAAGCGCACATAAGTTTTCATCAGGATCTTTTACTGAAGGTCGTTTAGCAGCAAAAGCAGCTGTTAAATATATTGAAGATCAAAAAGCTGAAGGTATAAATGTAACAGACAAGCAATGTGACGATTTCAAAGCTAAAGTTTACAAACCACTAGATACTTACACGGTAGCTCAAAATGAAATTACTGGTGGAACTGTATCCCCAAGTTATATATCTCCAATTCAAGGACTTCAAAGACTCCAAAGAATAATGGATGAATATGTTGGTGGAATAGCTACAAATTATATGACCAATGAAAATATGCTAAAAAGAGGTTTAGAATTATTAGCTTGGTTGGAAGAAGATTTAGAAAAAGTAGGCGCAGAGGACTATCATCAATTAATGAGAGCATGGGAATTAAAACATAGAGCTTTGACTTCTCAATGTGTCACAGAACATACTTTGTTTAGGGAAGAAACTCGTTGGCCAGGATATTATTATAGAGGTGATCACATGAAACTAGATGATGACAATTGGCATTGTTTAACAGTTTCAAGAAGAGACCCAAAAACTGGTAAATTCTCTATGGAAAAGGTGCCCGTGTATCATATAGTAGATGAGAATGAGAAGAAGAAAGCCTCATAAGCACATATAAAGTGCCAATCACCTATGGATCTTTTAGCTAAATCTGATGAAGAGATATTTGTATTAGGCAAACCATTTTGGGAAAATTTGGTTAGATCATCAAATCTTAAGGATTATGGGAGTTTTACGAAAGATTTTTCAACACAAATGCTGTTTGGAGCTAATGAAGTAGAGCTTGGAAAACAATGGGCTAATAACGAACTTATCACAAATCTGAAAGAAACATATGAACCTTTTGGCACCCTTAGAAGGGGGGAGCACATAACAGTCCTTATTAAACAAACTAACAAGAAAATCCCAGGTGAGTTTTTGGGAAGATTAGTTCTTGGAGTTGAGGATGGTGAGATCAAGGTTTTTGGAGCCACAATATATTAAATTATAATTTGACAATTTTCCAACTGGGTGTATTCAAGAATATAGATGCACTTTTCAAATATAAAAATCCTTAATAAAATAACTAACAAAAGAACAACTTTTATTAAAACTGGGATTTTTTCAGCAATAGCTGCTTGTTGGGGTGTAATCTTAGTTGGAACTTTTATAACTTTTAAATAAGTAATACTTAAAGTTTTTTTTTATTAGATGGAAGTTTTTTTACCTATTGCTCAAGTATTTGTTAGTCCAATTGAAATTCTTTTATTAAGTGCGCTAGTTGGAGTCCTCTCAGGTTTATTTGGTGTTGGTGGTGGATTTTTAATGACGCCATTTTTAATTTTTTTAGGAGTTCCACCTGCTTATGCAGTTGCAAATGAAGCAAATAATATTTTAGCAACATCAGTATCAGGATCCACTACCCATTGGTTAAAAAATACTTTGGATTACAAAATGGGTTTCATGATTGTAATAGGTGGTTCAATTGGAACTGCTTTAGGTATTTATACTTTTAGTTATTTTAAAGGTATTGGAAAAATTGATACGGTTATTTCTTTAGCCTATATGTATATTCTTGCAATCATTGGTACGTTAATGTTGGTAGAAAGTCTAGGTGAAATTGATAAAGCAAAAAAAAATGTAATAGAAAGAAAAAAATTACACGTTCATTATTGGATACACGGTCTTCCTTTAAGAATGAGATTTCCAAAGTCAAAATTATACGAAAGTGTTTTTACACCAATAATAATTGGTTTAGCAGTTGGTTTTATAGCGGCAATAATGGGTATAGGTGGTGCTTTTATCTTAGTGCCAGCAATGATTTACATTATCAAAATGCCAACTCGATTAGTGCCTGGTACCTCTTTGTTTGTAACTATTTTTGTAAGTGTCATAGTTACTTTTTTACATTCATTTAATTATGGATCAATAGATTTAATGTTGGTTGTTATGTTGGTAATTGGATCGATAATTGGGGTTCAAGTTGGTCAAAAACTTGGAGAAAGAATTGATAGCTCAGGTCTTAAAGCATTATTAGCTATTTTGTTATTAGTTGTAGGTATAGCTATTGCGTATGATACTTTTTTTGCTGAAGAAATTCAAAAAGAGATCTCCAAAGTTGCAATTGCTGATTTAAATTTTTTTTCAAAATTTATTTTAGAATTTTCGACAGATATGCCATTTTTCTATGGGTTATTTTCTATTTTATTTGCTGTATCTTTAGGAATTGCAGCAGCATTTATTAGAAGGTTCCTATCTAATTTAAGAAAAAAATATTTTATTAAGTAGTTAAATAAAAAATTTTAAATAACTTTCAATCGTTATTATACAAATTATTCCAACAGTTAGCATAGCTATAAATCCAACTACAAAAGGTTTATAGCCCATATTTTTTATGTCTTTTAAATTTGTAGATAATCCTATAGCAGCCATCGCCATTGTTAAGAAAATTTTGGACAAAAACTTTATAATATTAATTGTTTCGTCCCAATTATCATTGATATTAGATATAAAAATTTGATCTCCAATATTTCTTAAAATAATCATCCCAACAAAACCTAAAACAAAGTATGGAAAAATACTTAAAATAGAATAATTTTTTTCTTTTGTCTTACCTCTATTAAAAAGAAAAGCAAAAAGTGGTATCATTATTATTAAAAAAGTATTTCTAATTAATTTTGTGACAGTAGCTATATTAAGTGTTTCAGGACTATTAAATTGCTGTTCATAAATTAATCCTGCAGCAGCGACTTGAGAAGTTTCGTGTATAGAAGTTCCTAAAAATAAACCTATTAGCAATGGCTCACTATCAAAATAAAAGTTAGCAAAATAGGGATAAATAAGCATCGATAATATACCAAATAATGTAATGTTTGCTATTGCGTATGAAACTTCATTTTTACTGGCTTTAATAACTGGTGCAGTAGCCATGATCGCCGTTGTTCCACAAACTGTACTTCCAATCGAAATTAGATAGGCCATTCTAGTAGGAATTTTTAATTTTTTTATTAAGAGTTTAATTACTATTAAAACACTTATTATACAGATTATTATTAATGGTATTGCAATTTTACCAAAACTCAAAAATTCAAATGGTTTTAATTGAATTCCAAGACAAATAATTCCAAATTTTAAAATATATTCCCTTGTAAAATCCAAACCTTTTTGAAAACCATCTCTAACTCTAAAAATATTTCCAAAAAGCATACCAAGTAAGATAGCTATCATTGCTGTAGAAATTGGACTTTTATTGTATCCTAATAACTCAATTCCAATGATATTGTTAAAACCTTGAGATAAGGTATAAAGAACGAATGCAAGAATTATACCTGGAAAAATAACCAGATAATTCTTTAAGAACATTATATAGATTTTTTATTAAGCACTTCTGTAAAGTTTAGTCATAACGAATTCTTTATGACCTAAAGCCTCAGCGCAGGTTAATCTTCCATTTGCAACCCTTAAGGTTGTTTTTATGAGTTCGTCTCCCGCCTCAGACATGTTCATTTCTCTTGAAAGAATTTTAGAAACATCACAATCAATATGTTCACCCATTCCTTTAACAGTTAATGGATTTGCAGTTAGTTTCACAACTGGTTCAATTGGATTACCAACAATATTACCTTGACCTGTTGGAAATAAATGTATGTTAAATCCAGCTGCAGCTTGAAGAGTTACACATTCAGCTGCTGCTGAAGACGTATCCATAAAATATAAACCTTTGCCTTTCTTTGGTTCCTCTGCTGGTTCCAAAACATCTACAAATTTACAATTTCCAATCTTTTGAAAGTTTCCAAAAGCTTTTTCTTCAATAGTTGTAAGTCCCCCAGCAATATTTCCTGCAGTAGGTTGACTTTCAGAAAGATCATCTGTTGCTTCTTTCAAAATAAAATCATTATAAGAACTCCAAGTCTTCATAAATTTATCTGAAGCCTCTTTAGTTGCTCCTCTAGTAGCACAAACTTTTTCGGCACCTGTTAATTCAGATGTTTCACCAAAACATAAATGAACTCCTAATGGCTCAAGTTTATCCATTAAATTTCCAACAGTTGGGTTTGCAGCCAAACCTGAGGTAGTATCAGACTCACCACACTTAACTGAGATCCATAAATCACTAATTGGACATTCTTCTCTT
>Ga0209631_10001745_pt1 | contig 27132 bp, 29 predicted proteins | sample COG_08_FD_184752 | JGI IMG/M metagenome (GOLD analysis project Ga0209631, IMG submission 184752) | Pelagic Microbial community sample from North Sea - COGITO 998_met_08 (SPAdes) (version 2) | ecosystem: Environmental > Aquatic > Marine > Neritic zone/Coastal water | place: Helgoland, sampling... | reverse complement strand
AAATTGCTTCAGCTATTGACATGGTGCCCGTCATGAAATTTTCATTTTCAAAATATCCCGCCGGTCCATTCCATAAAACTGTATTAGACTGGTTAATTATATTTTTGATAATTTCTATTGTTTTGGGTCCAATATCTAAAATAATATCATTTTTTGCTATAATATTTAAATCTTTATTAATTCCATTGCCATTAAAACTTGAGCTAACTACACAATCTTCTGGAATTAAAATTTTACATTTTTTTTTGTCAGCTTTTTCATAGATCGTTTTGATTATTTGTTTTGTATTTTCTTCAATTAATGATTTTCCAACCCTTAAATTTTTGTAAATAAAAAAATTATTAGCCATTGCGCCAACAATTATTAAATTATTAACTTTTTTTATTAAATTTGTAATAACATTAATTTTTGTTGAAATTTTTGACCCCCCAATAATGCACGTAACGGGTTCCTTTTTATTTTGAAGCACAAGATTAATGGCATCAATTTCTTTTTTCAATAAAGGGCCCGCAAATGATTTTTTAACAAATTTAGTAATATTATGAATTGAAGCCTGTTTTCTATGCGAACACGAAAAAGCGTCATTTATAAAAATATCACCTAGGGAGGCTAATTTTTTTGAAAAATTTTCATCATTATTGCTCTCTTCTTTGAAGTATCTAATATTCTCAATTAATATTATTTCACCTTTTTTTAAATGGGAAAATTTTTCTTGAACTTCTTCATCTAAATTTCCCATAAAAAAATATACATTCGTTTGTAAAGTGTTTTTTAAATATTTGTAAATAGGTAATAAGGATAAATCAGGCACTTTAATCCCTTCCGGTCTCCCTAAATGACTTATGATTATTACTTTAGCTTTCTTTTCCACTAATCTTTTTATGAAAGGTAAACATGAAACTATTCTTGTGTCATCTTGTATGATTTTATCTTTTAAGGGAACATTCAAATCTAATCTGAGAATTATTTTTTTATTTTGAATGTCTAAGTTATCAGGAAAAAAGTTTATTTTATCCATTAGCCTTGACTATTCTCTTAATTTTTTTTGAATTAAACCTGTTATCTTTTCTTCAGTCAATTCAAAATGGTCATAAACTTCTTTGTAGGGCGCACTTTCGCCAAATAGATCTATTCCTAAATTAAAACCTTTATCTTTTATATATTTTTGCCAATGTGTGACGCTTCCTGCTTCTAAGGTAACAACAAGAGTGTTATCTTCAATAAGATTTTTTTTATACTCTTCAGTTTGTTTATCAAACAACTCCATACAAGGCATCGAAATTACTTTTGAATGAATATTATTTTCTTTTAATTTTTCTTGAACGTTTAAAGCCAACTCAACTTCTGTGCCTGATGCAACTAAAGTTACATTACTCTCATGAGAAGTTATATTGACTTCATAAGCTCCATTTTCACATTTATTTTTTTTAGAGTTATTAGGATTAATATAAGGAACTTTTTGTCTAGATAATGCAATTACACTTGGAGTATTATGACTTTTAAGAGCAATTTCCCAACATTCCAAAGTTTCATTAATATCTGCTGGTCTAAAAACATTTAGATTCGGAATAGCTCTTAATCCAGCAAGTTGTTCAATAGGTTGGTGAGTCGGACCATCTTCCCCAAGACCAATAGAGTCGTGTGAGAAAATATAAATTACTTTTAAACCCATTAAAGCAGATAATCTTATAGAAGGCTTACAGTAATCTGAAAAAATCAAGAACGTACCACCGTAAGGTATTATTCCCCCATAAAGGGATAAACCATTCATCACAGCAGCCATCCCGTGTTCTCTTACTCCATAGTGAATATAGTTTCCATTAAAGTTTTTTGAATTAATAATTTTTGAATTATTGGTTTTTGTATTATTAGAACCACTTAGATCTGCTGAACCACCTATAAGTTGAGGTAAAATAGTTGAAATACTTTCAATAGCTGCCATTGAACATTGTCTTGTTGCTAAGTTTGGCTTTGTTTCAAAATATTTTGCTTTTTCTTTTTCAATAACTTTTTCTAGAGAGCCAAGATCTGAATTAACATAATTTTTTTCAAGTTCAGATTTTATTTTAGGATTTTTTTTATTAATTGTATCTTCCCAAAGCTTTTCGAGCTGCACACCCTTATCTCCTATTTTCTTCCATTCATCTAAAATTTTTTGAGGAATTTCAAATGGCTTATTATTCCATTTCAACTTTTTTCTAACTAAAGCAATTTCATCATCTCCCAACGGTGAACCGTGTGAGGAAGCTTTACCAGATTTATTTGGTGAACCAAAACCTATAACAGTTTTACAAGAAATTATAGTTGGTTTATTGGATTTAGATGCTTTAGAAATAGCCTTTGAGATTTGTTTTTCGTTATGACCACTTACCTCTAAAAAACTCCAACCATATGATTCAAATCTTTTCTTATAGTTATCTGAAACACTTAGAGATGTAGATCCATCAATTGAAATTTTATTATTATCAAAAAAAACTATTAGGTTTTTTAATTTAAGGTGCCCAGCTAGGCTCATAGACTCATGACTAATGCCCTCCATAAGATCCCCATCGCTAGCGATGACATAAGTTTTATTGTTGATTATATTAGAACCAAATTTTTTTTTTAAAATTTCTTCAGCTATTGCCATCCCGACTGCATTACCCAAACCTTGACCTAGTGGCCCTGTTGTAGTTTCAATTCCAGTACCTTTTTTAAATTCAGGGTGACCTGCGCAAATTGAATTTAGTTGTCTAAAATTTTTTATATCCTCAATTGAAATACTTTTGTAACCACTTAAATAAAGCAAAGAATAAAGTAGCATCGAGCCATGTCCTGCTGATAAAACAAATCTATCTCTATTAATCCAATTAGGATTTTTTGGATTAAACCTCAGGTGGTGCTTAAATAAAGTGGTTGCAACATCAGCCATGCCCATGGGCATACCCGGATGCCCGGAGTTTGCTTTTTGTACAGCGTCAATTGATAAAAACCTAATTGCGTTAGATAATTGATTAAAATTTATACTCACTTTTAATAACCTATATAGACTTAAACTATTGATATCAATAATATGATATAAACTTTTATGAGTAATATTGAAAAAAAAGAAAAAAATTTAAATGAACTTATAGACAAGTTAAATTCATTATCTTTAAGTTATTCACAGCCTAAATATGAAATTGAAAAAGTTAGAACTGAAAAAAATGAACTATCTAGACAAAAAAATGAAATAGAAAAAAAAAATCAAGAATTAATGCGAGAACACAAATACTTAAAAGAAAAAGTTAAAAATTTACAATTAGAGGTTAATAAAAAATCAGAAATTGAGGATAAATTTAATCAAGAAATCGATGAATTAAGCCAAGAAACAGAAAATTTAGTTAGTGAGATAGATAAATGGCAAATGTAAACATCAAATTTAACAATAAAGATTACTTGCTTTCATGTGATGACGGGCAAGAGGATTCTTTAAAAAAATTGACAAAATTTTTAGATAAAAAATATACCGAATTACAAGACAAGCTAGGAAATATTGGGGAAAATAAACTTTTATTAATTACCACTATACAATTAATCGATGAGTATTTTGATTTGAGGCTAAAGATAACTAATCAGAAAAAAAAACTAGATGAAATTTCAAATAAATTTAAGGAAATTAAATTTTTAGCCATTAAATATAAAGATGAAAAAGATATAGAGATTAAAAAATTAAACGAAAAATTAGATAGTTTTAAAAAAACTATAGAGGAAAACAATTCTTTATATGAGTCAATGATAGATAAAACAACTCAATCACTAGAAAAAATTATTTCTAATACAGAATCACTGTCTAAAATACAGTAGATGAATCAAAAAAAAACAGTTAGAAAAAAATATTTTTTTTTAAGAAGAAAAAAATATTATGAAATTAGCAAAGATTTTTTTATTCCTTTTTTAGATTTAATTAAATTAAAATTTAAAAAAAAAAAAATTAAAATAGCTTTGTATTATCCGTCATCTTTTGAAGTAAATGTTCTCAAGTTGTTAGAAAATAATTATGTTTCCAATCAACAATTATTACTTCCTGTTGTTGAAAAAAAAGAGTCAATGAAATTTTTTCCATGGGAAAAAAATAAAGTTTTAAATATAAATAAATATGGAATGTTAGAACCTATTAAATCAAAACAACGTATACCGGATATTATGATGATTCCTCTCTTAGCGTTTGATAAAGATAAGTATAGATTAGGTTATGGAAAAGGTTTTTATGATCGATATTTAAATAAGTATTTAAAAAAGTTTAAAAATATTTTAACTGTTGGTGTTGCTTTTTCATTTCAAAAATACCATAAACTTCCGATAAATAATAAAGATGTTAAATTAAATTATATTCTTACAGAAAAAGGTATTTGTTGATGAAATTATTAATTTTAGGAGATGTAATGGGCGCATCAGGCAGGAATGTATTAAAAAAAAAATTACCTAAGATAATCGATGAAAATAATATAGACTTTGTCATAGCAAATGGTGAAAATGCAGCTGATGACGGCAGAGGCATCACTCAATCTATAGCTGAAGAATTTTTTGCAAAAGGTGTTGACGTTATTACATCAGGTAATCATATTTGGGATAAACAAGAAACTACAGATTACATTGATAAAGAAAAAAGGCTTTTAAGACCTGCAAATCTTGCGGAAGGCTCACCCGGAAGAGGTTATGAGACTTATATTTCGAAAAATAAAAAATATAAAATCGGTGTTATAAATTTAATGGGAAATGTATTTATGAGAAAAACCGACGATGTTTTTCAAGTTGCAAAAAAAATTAGAAAAAAATTAGTCTTAAAAAAAAATGTTGATTTTTTAGTAGTAGATTTTCACGGTGAAATTACAAGCGAGAAAATGGCTATGGGACATTTTTTTGATGGTTTATCAACTTGCGTTGTTGGTACACATACACATGTTCCAACTGCAGATACTCGTATTTTAGAAAAAGGAACAGCCTATCAAACCGACATAGGTATGTGTGGAGATTATAATTCTGTAATTGGAATGAATAAAGAAAACTCAATTAAAAGATTCCTTAAAGATAAAAATGCAATTAAACATTTTCCAGCAGAAGGGGAGGGAACATTGTCCGGGCTGATTATTGAAACAGATGCAGAAACTGGGTTAGCAAAAAAAACAACTAGATTAATTGACGGAGGTAGTTTGGCTAAATAATTATGGCAGGACATTCACATTGGGCTGGGATAAAACACAAAAAGGGTAGAGCAGATAAAGAAAGATCAAAGATATTTTCAAAACTTTCTAGAGAGATTACCGTTGCTGCTAAATTGGGAGATAAAGACCCAAATATGAATCCCAGATTAAGGACCGCTATACAAGCAGCAAAACAAGCAAACATGCCTAAAGACAATATTGCAAGAGCTATCAGTAAATCAGAAGTGAGTAATGATAAAAATTATGAAAATTTAAGATACGAGGGATTTGGCACCTCTAATGTTGCTTTTATAATTGAAACATTAACTGATAATAAAAATAGATCAGCATCTAGTATCAGGACTGTTCTACAAAAAAATGGAGGTAGATTAGGAGAGTCTGGCTCTGCAACACATATGTTTAGTAATTGTGGAGTAATACAATTTGAGGAAAATAAAATAAGCGAAGAAGAGGTTTTTGATATAGCAATTAATGCAGGGGCAAAAGATTGCATAAATTCAAAAGAAAATTTTGAAATAATCACAGAGAAGGAAGATTTTTATAAAGTTAAAAATGAATTAGAAAAAAAAATAAATACTTTTTCGTATTCTTCCATAGAATGGAGAGCATTAAATTACATAGATTTAGACAAAGAACAAAGTAATAAAATTTTGGAAATATTAAGTGCACTAGAAGAACTAGATGATGTACAAAATATTTTTACTAATGCAAATTTAGAAAAAATAAAAATATGAAAATTATAGGTATTGACCCAGGCCTTAGTGGAGGTATTGCAGTTTTAGAAAATAATAAAGTTTTAAATATTTTTGATATGCCTGTAATGGCAGAAGGAAAGAAAAATAAAAGACAACTAAATAGCGCTCATCTTGTTGCTTTAATTAAAGAAAATATAAGATCTAATGAAGAAATAGCGGTTGTAGTTGAACAAGTTAATGCAATGCCAGGCCAAGGTGTTACTAGTATGTTTAATTTTGGTCAAACATTTGGCGCTATTAAAGGGATTTGTGCCGCTTTAAATTTACCTATTTTTTTTGTTAGACCATCTAAGTGGAAAAAACATTTTGAACTAATCAATTCGTCAAAAGATGCCAGTAGAACAAAAGCAATAGAAATGTACCCTACACTATCTAGTAAATTAGCAAAAAAAAAAGACGTTAATAAATCGGACGCCATTTTGATAGCTAGATTCTACAGTGAGACAAGATTAATAGACAAAATTTAATAATTATTTGATAAAAAACGCCAAATTCATGACACAATCTAAAAGTAATCAACAATAATGGAACAAGATATAGCAGCTCAAGTTGTTGGACTAGGTGGAGCTACAGACTTCTCTTTATGGAAGCTTTTTTTAAGAGCTGACTTTGTTGTTAAATTTGTAATTATTCTATTGATAGCTGCTTCAATTTTTTCATGGGCATTAATTTTTGACAAATTTAAATTATTCAAACAAATCAATAAATCAATAGAAGATTTTGAAAAAAAATTTTGGAAAGCAAAATCAGCTGAAAGTTTCAATAGCGGCCTTCCTACTAATTCTAAAGATCCAGCGATATTAATTTTTAAATCCGCAATGACAGAATTAATAAAAACAAAAAGACAATCTTCCGCTGTTCAATCTGCGAGAGTAGGGAGAATGTTAGAAATCGCAACTGATAATGAAGTGAAAAAAATTGAAAAAAATTTTACTTTTCTTGCAACCGTAGGATCCACTGCTCCATTCATTGGTCTATTCGGAACTGTTTGGGGAATAATGAATTCATTTCAGTCAATAGCAATATCAAGAAATACAAGTTTAGCAATTGTTGCGCCTGGAATAGCAGAAGCATTATTCGCAACTGCTTTAGGATTATTGGCTGCGATACCAGCTGTAGTAGCATATAATAAATTTAACAGTGACTCACAAAGATATTTTTCAAGAATAGAAAACTTTTCTAAAAGATTTTTATCTATAATCTAAATAATGGCCTTTAAATTTAATCGCTCAAGAAAAGAACCCATGAGTGAAATAAATGTAACACCATTTGTCGATGTGATGTTGGTTCTTTTAATTATTTTTATGGTAACCGCACCGCTATTAACAGTTGGTGTTCAAGTAGATCTCCCAGAATCAGCAGCCGATTCTTTACCTGACGACCAAGAGCCGCTAACTTTAAGTATAAACTCAAAAGGAGAAATTTATATACAAGAACATCAAGTCACCTATCAAAAAATGATACCAAAACTATTAGCTATTGCAAAAAATAGAACTGATACAAGAATCTATGTAAGAGGAGATAAGAATATTAACTACGGGAGAGTTTTAGAAGTAATGGGGACGCTCTCAGGAGCAGGATTTTCAAAAGTAGCGTTAATTTCAGAGCCTTATAAAAATTAGGATGTACTATGATCAAAAGTTTAATTTATTCCTTAACATTTCATTCAATCATGATTTTGTTAACAATTTTAAGTTTACCATTTATGCTTAGAGAACCCATCGATCTTCCCCCAATAGTTTCAGTAGAACTTATTCAAATTTCAGATAAAACCAGTATTCCTTATGCTCCAAAAGCTAGGAAGTTAATTAAAGAAACCAAAGAAAAAGAAGAGGAGAGACTAGTGTCGGAACAGGCCCCTCCATCAGCTAAAGCCAAGGAAAAACCAGATAGAATTCCCTTACCAAACGAAAAAAAAGAAAAGAAAAAAATAGTTAAAAAAAAACAAAATCCAGAAGAAGTTAAACCTGAGATTAGACAGTCCTCAGAATTTGAAAAAAAAGAAATTGTAAATACAAATCAAATAGCCGCTTTGATTGATAAAGCTAAAGAGCAAGAAACTGTTAAAAAACAGGAAACAGAGAAAATTACTCAAAGCAGTCAAAAAAATAATTTTGCTACTGGTTTAACCCTTTCAGAAGAAGACGCCTTGAGGGTTCAAATATTTGGTTGTTGGAGCGTACCTTTAGGGTTACCTTATGATGAAGATTTACTTGTGAGAATTAAACTGAAATTAAAAAAAGATGGAACTATAACAAAGTCTGAAATCCTAGATCATCAAAGGATGAATAGGCCTGGCCAAAAATTTTATAAAGTTTTAGCAGAAAGCGCACTCAGAGCTGTTAGATTATGCCAACCTTTAAAAGTACCACCTACCGGATATGATAAATGGAAAGAAATACAATTAAACTTTAATCCAACAGAAATGTTACGAGGTTAATATGAAAAAATTAATTTTAATAATTTTATTAAATTTTTTTTTAATAAATAAATCATTTGCGCTAATAGAAGTTGATATAACAAGAGGAAATTTAGATCCTTTACCAATAGCGGTTTCCCCATTGCATGTTGATATTAAATCAGAGGATTATCAAGATTTAAAAATAAAAGAATTGGGTAACAGTATCTCAAAAATAATAGAAAATAATTTTAGAGCAACAGGTTTGTTTAATCCTTTAAAAAAAGATGCATTTGTTCAAAAACCAGATATTGCACATTTAAAACCAAGATTTGAAGATTGGAGATTAATTAAAGCGCAAGCCTTAGTAACAGGTAAAATTTTAATTAAAGATAATAAATTAAAAGTTGAATTCAGGTTATGGGATTTAGCTGCGGCAAAAGAAATAACAGCTTTAGCTTTTACAACCACACCATCAAACTGGAGAAGGGTTGCTCATATTATTTCAGATAAAATTTACGAAAGACTTACCGGTGAGTCAGGATATTTTGATACAAGAATTATTTATGTAGCAGAGAATGGACCAAAAGATCAAAGAATTAAAAAATTGGCAATTATGGATCAAGATGGCGCCAATACTAAATACCTTACTTTAGGTAACGAACTAGTGTTAACACCAAGATTTAACCCTACAAGCCAAATGGTTACTTATATGTCTTACTTTAGAAACATGCCAAGAGTATATTTGCTTGATATCGAAACAGGAACGCAAGAGGTTGTTGGTAATTTTCCAGGAATGACATTTGCACCAAGATTTTCACCAGATGGTAAAAAAATTGTAATGAGCTTTGCAAAAGATGGCAACTCAGATATTTTTACAATGAATTTAGAGACAAGAGTTGTTGAAAGAATTACCAACCACTCTTCAATCGATACATCACCCTCATTTTCACCAGATGGAAAATTTATGGCATTTAATTCAGACAGAAGTGGTCTACAGCAAATTTATGTTATGAGAAGCGATGGAAGTGGAGTTAAAAGAATAACATTTGGTAATGGTATATATGGAACTCCAGTATGGTCTCCTAGAGGAGACTTGATAGCTTTTACTAAGATGCGAAAAGGTAAATTTTATATAGGTGTAATGAGAACAGATGGCACAGGTGAAAGATTACTTACTGAAAATTTTTATCAGGAAGCACCTTCTTGGTCACCCAATGGAAGAGTTATAGTATTTTATAGAGAGACAAAAGCAGGATTAAAAGGGGAGGGTTTTTCAGCAAAATTATGGTCAATTGATATAACAGGATACAACGAAAGAGAGCTTAAAACAGAAACGGACGCGTCGGACCCATCTTGGTCCTCATTATTATCTAAATGAGGTTGTTTTTTATGTAAAATATACTTGAATAGTGACGAATAATTTGAAATAAACTGATTATTAAACCTAGGGGAAAAAATGATACTTAATAAGAATTTAAAAAACGTACTACTAATCATCTTTACTACTTTATTACTAAGCGCATGTTCTACAGCAAAAAAAGCTGGAACAGGTAGCGACGATGCTTACACTGGAAAAGAAACTGTAAAATACTTAGCGTCAGGTGTTCCTGATAGAGTATTTTTTGCAACTAATAAATCTTCACTAACAACCGCTTCGAGAGAAACTTTAAGAAAACAAGCTACCTACTTGAGAAAAAATAAAAAACTTAATGTGACGATTGAAGGTCACGCAGATGAGCGGGGAACAAGAGAATATAACTTAGCGCTAGGAGAAAGAAGAGCTAACGCTGCTAGAGATTATTTGATGACTTACGGAATTTCAGGAAAAAGAATTTCAGTAATTAGCTATGGTAAAGAAAAACCTATAAACGCTGCATCAACTGCTTTAGCTTGGTCTCAAAACAGAAGATCAGTATCAGTTAAAGTAAACTAAAAAATTAATTTAATTTATAAGACCCCTTAATAATTACTATTAAGGGGTCTTTTTTTTGCCATTTTATAAGAATAAAAATGAATCATGATAGATAAATTTAATTTTTTTATATTTTCTATAATACTTTTGCCAATAATTTTATATAATTCAGTAGCAGTCTCAGAAAATGAAGAAATTTATTTACAAGCTATTTCTGATCAAATTCAAGTTATTACAAAAGATCTTAAGACATTAGAAAAAGCCGTTTATCAAAAATCAGATGTTTCTAAATTAACCAGCTCAAGTACAATAAAATCAGACGGATTAAATGAAGACATAATGACCAAGCATCTTTTAAAATTAAATGACATAGAAAATCAATTTCGGGAACTAACAAACAAATTTGAAGAAGTAAATTTTAAAATGGATAAGTTATCTACACGAGTGTCTAAAATACAATCAGATGCACAATTAAGATTTTCAGACTTAGAAAATGAAACTAACAATATTACAAAAAGCAAAAAAAGTGTTTTACCCGGCTCAGCTAAACCACAAGATTTTGGTGCTACACCTGGATACAAGACATCTAATTTATCAGAAGAGCAATCAATAAATTCGATTCAAAGTGCACAAACAGTTATTACAGAAGAACCAGAAAAAAAAACATCTTTACTTCCAGATAAGTCAGCAGAGGACCAGTATGAGTTTGCAGTTAGCTTTATGAAAATTGGTGATTACGAAACAGCAGAATTTGCATTAAAAGAATTTTTAGATAAAAATAAAGAACATGATTTAGCTGGAAGCGCACAATATTGGTATGGTGAAACTTTTCGTATTAGACAATTATATTCTGATGCCGCTACAGCATATCTTGATGGATATCAAAATTATCCAAAAAGCAAAAAGGCTCCAGACAATCTTTTAAAATTAGGCATAACAATGGTTCAGTTGGGAGAAAAAGAGCAAGGATGTAAGATGATTTTAGGATTAAAAAAAGAATACCCAAAAGCTAGTAAGTCTGTGTTACAAAAAGCACAGTATGAGCAAAAAAAATTCAAGTGTAATTCTTAAAAACGGATTTAAAAATTTTAAAGATTTATCAAATATATTTACCAAATTTAAAAATAAATTAGACCGTATTAATAAAAAAAAATACGTCATTGCTGTTTCAGGTGGACCAGATAGTTTAGCATTAGTTGCATTAAGTATTGCTTACCATTACACAAAAAAAACTAAATTTCACTACGTGCTTGTTAATCATAATATTAGAAAAAATTCTTCTCAAGAAGCAGAGTTAGTTAAAAATCTTTTAAAAAAAAATAAAATAAATTTAAGAGTTATTTTAAATAAAAAAAAAATAGTAAGGAATATTCAAAGTCTAGCCAGAAACACTAGATATGAAATTTTAATCAATTATTGTAAAAAAAATAAAATTAATGATCTTCTTACAGCCCATAATTTAGAGGACCAAGTTGAGAATTTTTTTATAAGACTATCAAGAGGTAGCGGTTTAAAAGGATTATCATCTATGAGTTATTTAAGAAAAATTAATAATGAAATAAATTTATATAGACCCTTACTTGATGTTAGAAAAAAATTTTTAATAAAAATTTCAAAAAATGTCTTCGGTAAATACTTTAAAGATCCGTCAAATAAAGATATTAAATATTTAAGAACAAAAATAAGAAATTTAAAAAAACCACTTGAAAAAAGTGGTATTGAATATGAAAAAATTATTAAATCAATTAATAACCTTGCTCTAAGCAAAGCAACACTTGATGAATATTTTAAAAAAATTTTTAAGGAAATTATAAAAAAAAATAAAAAAGAAATCTCAATAAATTTTGCTGAATTTATAAAATATAATACTGAAATTAAAATTGCATTAATTAATGAGTGTATTAAAATATTGAAAAATAATTATTACAATCCAAGATCTAAAAAAGTAGAAAATTTAATTAAAAATATTCAGAGAAATAATTTTAAAAAAACTACTCTTGGAGGGTGTATTTTTATTATAAAAAAAGGCAATTTGTGTTTAAAAATTGAAAAAACTTAATTTTTGGAGTTTTTTGGATGATTTTTTGTCTTATTTACAACTCATTAATTAATAAACTATACTTGTTATGTTAAAATTAATGCTTATTTAGAATATATGAATATTAAAAACTTAGTAATGTGGGTCATCATAGTTTTGCTTTCAGTCGGGCTCTTCAACATGTTTCAGGATCCCAATAAGATTAATATAGAAAAAAACTCAATGCCATTTTCTAACTTCTTAACAGAAGTTGATGCAGGAAGAGTGGTTGAAGTGCAAATTCAGGGAAATAATATTTCTGGCGTTTTAGCTGACGGAAAAAAATTTAAAACTTATTCTCCTAATTACCCCGAATTAGTGGATAAACTTTCATCAAAAGGCGTTAGCATAGTAGCAACTCCTAAAGAAGAAAAAATGCCATCACTTTTAGGAATTCTGCTTTCTTGGTTTCCAATGTTATTACTTATTGGTGTATGGGTTTTCTTTATGCGCCAGATGCAAGGTGGCAAAGGTGGAGCTATGGGTTTTGGAAAGTCCAAGGCTAAATTACTTAATGAAGCACAAGGCAAGGTTACTTTTAATGATGTGGCCGGGGTTGAAGAGGCTAAAGAGGAAGTAGAAGAAATCGTTGAGTTTTTAAAAGATCCAAAAAAATTTAGTCGTTTAGGTGGAAAAATTCCAAAAGGAGCATTGTTGATAGGTCCCCCTGGAACAGGAAAAACTTTATTAGCTAAAGCTATTGCAGGTGAAGCAAACGTTCCTTTTTTTTCAATATCTGGATCAGACTTTGTTGAGATGTTCGTTGGTGTTGGAGCATCAAGAGTTAGAGATATGTTTGAGCAAGGAAAAAAACACTCACCATGTATAATCTTTATTGATGAAATAGATGCTGTTGGAAGAAGCAGGGGAGCAGGTTTGGGTGGCGGTAATGATGAAAGAGAGCAAACTCTTAACCAATTGCTTGTTGAGATGGATGGATTCGATACTAATGAAGGAATTATTTTAATAGCTGCAACCAACCGACCAGACGTATTAGATCCAGCCCTATTAAGACCCGGAAGATTTGATCGACAAGTCGTTGTTGGAAATCCAGATATAATTGGTAGGGAGGCAATTTTAAAAGTTCATGTCAAAAAAATTAGTACAGGCCCAGATGTAAAATTAAGGACTATTGCAAGAGGAACACCTGGATTTTCTGGAGCTGATTTAGCAAATTTAATAAACGAGTCTGCTTTGCTTGCCGCAAGGAAGAATAAAAGAGTTGTAACAATGTCAGACATTGAAGAAGCTAAAGATAAAGTAATGATGGGCGCAGAGAGAAGATCTATGGTCATGTCTGAAGATGAAAAAAAATTGACCGCATATCATGAGGGTGGTCACGCAATTGTAGCGTTAAATGAAAAAGCGTCAGATCCAATTCATAAAGCAACAATTATTCCTAGAGGAAGAGCGTTAGGAATGGTTATGAGATTACCCGAAAGAGACCAGCTATCAGTTACTAGAGAAAAAATGTATTCAGATATAGCTGTTGCAATGGGAGGAAGAATTGCCGAGGAAATAATTTTCGGTCATGATAAAGTAACTTCTGGTGCTTCATCTGATATAGACATGGCAACTAAAATGGCAAAGAATATGGTAACAAAATATGGAATGAGTGATGAACTTGGCCCATTGGCTTACGGCGAAAATGAAGAGGAAGTATTTTTAGGAAGATCAGTAACTAAGCAACAGAATATGTCAGAAGATACAGCAAGAAAAATTGATTCTGAAGTTAAAAAAATTGTCGATGCTGGCTATGAAAGAGCCAAAAAGGTATTATCAGATAAAATTGATGATTTACATAAATTAGCAAAAGCTCTTTTAATCTATGAGACGTTATCTGGTGATGAAATTAGAGATCTAATATTAAAAAATGTTAAACCTACAAGATCATTTAAAGAAGATGATCAAAGTGACGATAAATCCTCATCAGCATTAGGCTCATTAGGACTTAAACCAAAACCTGCAATTTAATAACCATGACAAAATATTACACACGTGCGTGTAATTTTTTCTATGGCAAACTATCAAAAAAACTAGTAAAAAAAAAAATAACACTTCCATTAGCAGGAAATAAAGAAATTTCATTTGATAAGTTAGAGATTTTTTCAAAAAGTGAAAAAAAAATATCTTCTATAATAGTAGATATAAAAAAGATAAAATCCCTCCCCAAAAAAGTTAAAACTAAGGTTGTTACAGATATTAAAAAAATTATCTCAGGAAGAAAATTTTTAAATAAAAAAAAACATAAATTAATGGGTATTTTAAATATGACACCCGATAGTTTTTCTGATGGAGGAAAATTTAATAATAAAAATAAGGCACTATTTCAAATATCTAAAATGATAGATGCTGGAGCTGATATAATAGATATTGGTGGTGAATCTACAAGACCTGAATCAAAGATTATTCCTTCTAAAATAGAGTGGAAAAGAGTGTCTTGGATAATTGAGAAATTTAAAAAAAAATTTCCTAAAGTATTACTTTCTGTAGATACAAGAAAATCTTTAGTAATTAAAAATGCCATTAAAAATAAAGCTGATATAATAAACGATGTTTCCTGCTTTAAATTTGATAAAGAAATTTATAAAGAAATTAAAAATAGAAATTTGTGGAAAGTAATTCATCATATGCAAGGAACACCACAAACAATGCAGATTAATCCTAAATATAATCATGTTATATTAGAAATTTATGATTTTTTTGAAAAAGAAATTAATAAATTAAAGAAAGATGATTATTCAAATCAAATTATACTTGATCCAGGAATAGGTTTTGGAAAAAATTTGAAACATAATTTGATGATATTAAATAAAATTTCTATATTTCATTCTTTAGGATTTCCTGTATTAATTGGTACGTCAAGAAAAAGATTTATAAATCAAATTTCTAAAAACTTTGATACGAAAGAAAGACTTGGTGGCACCTTATCATCAATTTTATTTTCACTTTCACAAGGAGTTCAAGTTTTTAGAGTACATGATGTGAGAGAAGTTAAACAAGGAATTTTAGTTTTTGAAAACTTATTGAACAAATGAAAAAAAAATATTTTGGAACTGATGGTATCAGAGGTACAGTAAATTCTAACATTATTAATGGTGAAAAATTTTTTAAATTCGGTTTAGCTGCTGGAACATATTTTAAGAATTTGAAAAAAAAAAAACAAATAGCTATTATTGCTAAAGATACCAGATTGTCAGGGTATACCTTAGAACCCGCTTTAGTTTCTGGCTTAACTTCCGCTGGCATGCATATATTTACACTTGGCCCTTTACCGACAAACGGCCTAGCTATGCTTACAAAGAAAATGAAAGCCAATATGGGTATAATGATTACAGCGTCACATAACCCTTATTATGATAATGGTTTAAAATTATTTGGACCAGATGGTTTAAAGCTGTCAGATAAAATTGAAAAAAAAATTGAAAGTTTAATCGATTCAAAAACAACTGTTCATCTATCTGAGCCACAAAATTTAGGAAGAGTAAAAAGGTTAGAAGATGCTAACGAAACATATTTAAATATTTTAAAAAAAAATTTTCCAAAAGATTTTAGATTAAATGGCATGAAAATTGTAATTGATTGTGCTAATGGAGCCGGCTATAAGTCTGCACCTAAAATACTCACAGAACTTGGAGCTAAAGTTTACAAAGTTGGAATAAATCCTAATGGATTAAATATTAATTATAAATGCGGCTCAACCTATCCTGAGGTTATTAAAAAGTATGTAAAAAAATACAAAGCGAACATTGGTATTGCTTTAGATGGAGATGCAGACAGAGTAATCATGTGCGATGAAAAATCAAAAATAATTGATGGCGATCAAATATTAGCGATGATTGCAAAAAGATGGAAAAGAAAAAAAATTCTTAAAGGAGGTGTAGTTGGCACATTAATGTCTAATTATGGATTAGAAAGCTTTTTTTTAGATGAAAAGATACAATTTTTAAGAGCCAAAGTCGGAGATAGATATGTAAAAGAAATGATGAGAAAAAATAATTTCAATTTGGGGGGAGAACAATCTGGTCATATAATACTTGGTAATTTTGCCACGACAGGAGATGGTTTGTTAGTTGCCTTAGAAACATTATTTGCTCTAAGGAAAGGCAAATCTGCAAATCAAATTTTTAAGGTTTATAAGTCAGTCCCACAAAAATTACTAAATATTAAAGTTAAGGATAAAAAAATTATAAATTCCTCAAAATGTAGGAATGCAATCAAATTAGCCAATAGTTTAATTAAAAATAAAGGTAGACTTTTAGTAAGACCATCAGGAACTGAACCAAAAATAAGAATTATGTGTGAGTCTTTTGATAATTCTTTAATTGATAAGTGTATAAATATAATAAAAAAAACAATTAATACATGATACCAAAATCAAAAGTTTTAATAATAGCAGGCTCAGACTCATCTGGAGGAGCTGGAATTCAAGCAGATATAAAAACTGTAACCTCTCTAGGTTGTTATGCAATGACAGCTATTACAGCTGTTACTGCACAAAATACAACTGGGGTTAAATCAATTATACCAATTAAACCTGATGAAATATCAAATCAAATAGAATTTACTACAAGAGATATAAAAGCTAATGCAATAAAAATAGGTATGCTACATTCAAAAAAAGTTATTTCAGCTGTTATAAAATCAATCCAAAAAATTAATATAAAAAAAATAGTTTTGGACCCTGTTATGGTATCAAAAGGAGGAACAAGGCTAATAAACAATGAAGCTATTGAAGATATAAAAAAAAGATTGATTAAAAAAATTTTATTAATTACTCCTAATATTCCAGAGGCTGAACTGTTAACAAATACAAAAATAAAGTCAGTTGAAGATATGATTAGAGCAGGTAAAATATTGATCAATCTTGGTACAAAAAATGTTCTTATTAAAGGAGGTCATTTAAAATCAAAAAAAATGAATGATGTTTTATTGACTAAAAATAAAATAAAAATTTTTAAAAGTAGAAAATATAAATCTAAAAATACGCATGGGACTGGATGCACTTTATCATCTGCCATCGCGGCTAATTTATCATGTGGAAAAGATTTGATTTATTCCTGTGAGCTGGGTATTAAATATGTTAATGAGGCAATAAGATCGAATTTAAACTTTGGAAAAGGAAACGGTCCAATAAATCATTTAAATTCTATAACTTTAAATAAGAAATTTAAATAATGAAAAATGTAGTAGTAGTCGGTTCTCAGTGGGGAGACGAAGGTAAGGGAAAGATTGTAGATTGGCTTTCCAGTGAAGCCGATGTTGTAGTTCGTTTTCAAGGTGGTCATAATGCGGGACACACACTAGTTATAGACAAAAAGGTATTTAAACTTAGATTATTGCCTTCAGGGATAGTAAGGGAAGGCAAGGTTTCAATTCTTGGAAATGGAGTAGTAATTGATCCTTGGGCGCTCTTAAGCGAAATTGAAGAAATTAAAAAACAAGGTGTAGATGTAACTCCTAAAAATTTTATGATTTCTGAATCTGCCTCATTAATATTGCCATTTCATCAGGAAATGGATGAAATAAGGGAAGATGCTGCTGGAAATGGTAAAATTGGAACTACTAGAAGAGGTATAGGGCCTTGCTATGAAGATAAAGTTGGAAGAAGATCTATTAGAGTTATGGATTTAAGATCAGAGAGTAATTTAGATAATAGGTTAGAAAATGTTCTATTACATCATAACGCAATTAGAAAAGGCTTGAATAAAAAGGTTTACGAAAAAGAAGATCTTAAAAATAAATTATTGAAAATTGCTCCTAATATTTTAAAATTTGCACAACCTGTTTGGTTAAAACTAGACCAATTTAACAATGATAGAAAAAAAATACTATTTGAAGGTGCGCAAGGTATACTTTTAGATGTAGATCACGGCACTTACCCTTTTGTAACATCATCAAATACTGTTCCAGCTATGGCAGCAACTGGATCGGGTTCAGGTCCTGATAAAATTAATTATGTTCTAGGGATAACCAAAGCTTATACAACTAGAGTAGGAAGCGGGCCTTTCCCAACAGAGTTAAAAGATGAAATTGGAGAAAATTTGGGAAGAAGAGGAAAAGAGTTTGGAACTGTAACAGCAAGAAAAAGAAGGTGTGGATGGTTTGATGGAGTTCTTGTACGACAAACAATAAAAATTTCTGGCATTAACGGGATTGCTCTAACCAAATTAGATGTATTAGATGATTTTGATGAAATTAAAATTTGTGTAGAATACGAATTAAATGGAAAAAAAATTGACTATTTACCAGCTGCATCGGAGGATCAATTTAACATTAAGCCTATTTATAAGACATTTCCTGGGTGGAAAACAAAAACAGAAGGTATAAGAAATTTAAAAGATTTACCAGATAAAGCAAAAAGATATATTCACGCTTTAGAAGATTTTATTGGTGCTAGGATATCAAGTATTTCTACAAGCCCAGAAAGAGACGATACAATTTTAGTAGAGGATCCTTTTAATAATTAATTTACAGGTAATAAGTTTTTTGATTTACTTGAGTTAATCATAGATTTTTGTAATTTTTCAAAAGCTTTCGTTTCTATTTGTCGAATTCTTTCTCTGCTAATTTTATATTTTTTACTTAATTCTTCTAATGTCTTTGGTTCTTCAGATAATCTACGAGCAGTAATTATCTCTTTTTCTCTTTCATTTAAAATTTTCATAGCATTATTTAATAATTCTTTTTTGTCATCATATTCTTGTTTTTGTGAAACAATTAATTCTTGATCCAAGCTGTCATCTGCCAACCAATCTTGCCATTCATCTTTCTCTCCACTTTTAATTGGGTCATTAAGTGATTTTTCTTGACCCATCATACGTCTATTCATATTTACTACTTCATAAGACTCTACATTTAGCCTTTTTGAAATTTCTTTAACTTGATCATCTCTTAAATCTCCTTCTTGACCAGCTGCAATTTGATTTTTAATTTTTTTTAAATTAAAAAATAATTTTTTTTGGGCTGTTGTAGTTCCCATTTTTACTAAACTCCAAGATCTTAAAACATATTCTTGAATAGCAGCTTTGATCCACCACATAGCATAAGTAGCAAGTCTAAATCCTTTTTCAGGATCAAACTTTTTAACTGCTTGCATCAAACCTAAATTACCCTCAGATATCAATTCATTAACAGGTAAACCATACCCCCTATAGCCCATAGCAATTTTGGCAACTAGCCTTAAATGACTTGTAACAAGTTTATGAGCAGATTTTAAATTTCCATTCTCCCTCCAATTTTTTGCGAGCATATATTCTTCTTCCGCATCTAACATTGGAAATTTTTTAATTTGAGCGAGATAGATGGATAACCCACTTACAGAAGGTGTTGGCAGATTGCTCATTTGATTTTTAGTAATCATAATTTCAAATTATATATTAATTATTGATTTTCAGCCACTCAGATTATTTAGTAAATCTAATGTTTTTTTAAAGTCCATAGGTAGCTTCGATTCAAAACTTACCCATTTTTTTTTAGTGGGATGAATAAATGCTAAAGTCTGAGCGTGTAAAGCTTGTCCATTCAGTGCTGAAATTCTAGTTAAAAAATCTTTATTAATTTTTTTAAATTTAATATTTTTTTTCCCATATTGTTTATCACCAAGCAATGAAGTGCCTTTATATTTTAAATGAACTCTTATTTGATGAGTTCTACCAGTCTCTAAATTGCATTCAATGAGACTAATTTTTGGAATATCTTTTATATTAAAAACTTTAATTGTTTTATAATTTGTAATAGCTTTTTTGCCATTAACATCACTCACTGTCATTAGTTGTCTGTTTTTTTTATTTCTAGATATTAAAGTTTCGATACGCCCATTTAAAGGACGTATTACTCCCCAAGCTAGACATTGATATTTTCTTTTAATAGAGTGGTTGCTAAACTGTTTTCCTAAATAAAAATGAGACAAGTTGTTTTTTGCAACTACTAATAGCCCACTAGTCTCCTTGTCTATTCTATGAACAATGCCAGGTCTGGAACTTCCATTTATATTAGAAAGACTATTTTTAAATTTGTACATAAGTCCATTAACTAACGTATTTTTATAATTTCCTGCACCTGGGTGAACAACCATGCCTTTAGGTTTATTTATAATTAAAAGGTCCTCATCCTCATGCACAATATCTAATTTAATATTGTTTGGAATAATTTTAACATTCTGTTCATCAACAATATTTATAGTTATCTTATCGTTAGTTTTTATTTTTGTTGATGGTAAATTACTTGTGATTTTGTTTAACTTAACATTATTTTTTTCTATAAGTTTTTTTATATAGGATCGGGTTAGATTTTTGATTTCTTTAGATAAAAAAATATCTAATCTTTCTCCATTATTTTTTTTATTTATTAAGAATTCTATTGTTTTATTCATAAATTAATTTAAATTAAACGTTTATGCGCCGGTAGCTTCAACTGGATAGAGCGCCGGATTTCGGCTCCGGAGGTTATGGGTTCGACTCCTATCCGGCGCACCAATTTTAGATAATCCATTTTATAAATTTATCTTTGTTTTCTAAAATATATTGTGGATAATTTTCATCTAAATCGATTTTTTTTAAATTAATACCTCGATTAAAAATGTCTTCATTTTTTAATATTTTTTCTTCTATATTTTTTTCATTAATATTATTATTGTTAAATTCTCCATGAGAAAAAGATTTAATTTTATTTAATATCTGACTGGGTGTTTGTAAGTATGAAAAATGCCAACCTCCTTTTATTATCTGTAAATTTCTTTTGTCTATCCTCCAAAATGGATACTTTTTGAATTTTAAATTTCTCAAATTTTGCATTGTAGATATATATTTTTTTTTAACTATTCTAGATCCAATCCAATCACTTTCATTTAAATTTTGAAGATTTATCTTGTACATAAACATTTGCTGAGAGAACGCTATAAATTTTTTATTTTCATTTATACTATTAAGTTTTGATAAGTCTGGTATTTCATCTGAGTCTGATAGGATAATCAGATCATCAGGAGAAGCATTTTTGACTCCATTGATAAGAAAGTTTCTTTGATGTTGTTCAATTGGAGACTCTCCTCCAACATGTTTGTTAAAATTAATTTTCTCTTTGTAATCAGCAACAAGAAATTTTATTTTATCTTTAAATTTTGGAAATTTATTTATATCAAAATTAATTTTCTTTTCTTTTCCTTGATGTGTCTTTGTAGATTCTGAGATTACAAAATAATCTACATATTTATCTAAAACATTTAGTCGTAAATCGACCATGTGGTCTTCATCAAAATATTGAAAACAATCATATATAGCCATTAATTAAAGTAAAGATCCTCAAATTTTTCTAATTTTTCATTATTGATATTTAATCTTTTTAATATAAGTTTTAACAAATTTAGTTGACCAAATATTAACATAAGACTAATAAATTTTTCTTTTGAATTGTTTATTAATTCTTTTCCATCATCATTATTAAAGTTAGGAATGAAAATCATATCCATTTCTGCTGGAACTCTTGTGTTGTGCTCTCCTATATCTTTCCAGTCAATAACCACATAATTTAGCTCATAAAGAAAATTTAGTAACTTGTGCCAACTTGGAACACCATTATACATTGAAAAAATATGTGCTTCTATTTTAATTAATAGAGGGCGGTAATTCCCTAACCCATTAAGAATTTCAAGTTCAGCACCTTGAGTGTCTATCTTTAGGTAGTCTAAATTTTTAATATTTATTTTAGAAAGCAAATTGCTTATAGAGTCACATTCTATTTCTATAGTGCGTGTTATATTATAGTTACTATAGTTATTTTTTTTTATATTATGAATATCAAAATTTATTTTATTAGGTTCATACATTGAAGAGCTACCAAGTCTGTTATCCAAAATAAATAATTTTTTTTTTTCTTTTCTACTCCAAACTCCTTTATTAATAACATATTTTTTATTTATTAGTTTTTCAGCTTCTGTTTTAATTGGCTCAATTAATATATCTTCAAAAAAAAAATTATATTTTTGAGGAAAAAATTTGTCCGAATTGAATCCTCCCTGCGCACCCACATCAAGTGCAATTATTTTATTGTTATCAATTAAATCCTTGATAATTTTTGTAAAATCATGATAATTATTACTAAAATAGCTTTTATCATTTAAAAAATTTATTACACGTCTATTTAATTTAAATTTTATTAAAATTTTAAAAATAGCTGGTAAAACTATTTTTATTAAGCTTTTTGACAGCTTTAAAATTTTATTTTTAAACATAAATTTAACAATTATTATTTTTTTGTGAATGTTGTCAGACCAATTTTTTTTCCATCAATGAGAGAAGAAGAACAATGTAATCTCGTTCTATCAAAAATTAACATAGAACCTAACTCCCATTCGTATACAATATCAATTTCAAGTCCAGAAAGATTTTCAATTTTCTCATGTTTTAAATATTTTTCATATTCAGAATTATTAAAAGGTATATTTTTGTATAAATTTAAATGTTCGGATGACCTGATATTTTGTCCATATTTTAATTTTTTTTCTTTAAGCTCTTCCTTATCAACAGTAAAATTTGTTGAACTACCATAAAATTTATTTTTAAATATTACTGTTCCACCTTTGGGAGTTAAGGGAATTAATGTTTGCTTGTAAATAATTTCTTCTGTATTAAATCCAGCATCCACGTGTAAACCTATAGGATTATAGCTTTCTTGAAAAAGACCAAGAACATCTTCATTTCTCTCATCTTTTAAATTATCCATTTTGAATTGACCAATCTCATTTTTTAACCTTGTATTAAATAATTCTTCTAATTTCTGATTGATATTTTTAAGCCATCTTTTTTTTATTACATTTTGTTTTTTATTATGTACCGTTGTAGGTAATTCATTATAAAGATTTAAAAATTTATTTAACTCATCTTTAGAAAATAAATTTTTAATTATTTTAGGAGGACTTTCTAATTCTTTGATTTTATCAATTTTTTTATGCATAGTTTATTCTCCCATATTTATTAAAGTTCCACGTTCTTTAGCCCCACTGTATGACCAATAAAAAATAAAAATTCCTAAAAAAAAATATATAAAAGATATTAGAGACGCTTTTAATATTTGATAATAATTAACAATATCATAAATTAATATATTTCTCATCTCCTCAAAAATGTGCACCAATGGTAGTAATTTAGCTATTATTTGCAACCAGTAGGGTAAAATATCAATTGGATAATAAATACAGCCTAATGGTGCTAAAAAAAATAAACTAGCCCAAGCAATATTTTCAAAAGATGGACCAAATCGAATTAATCCAGCGGTAACTAAAAGCCCAAGAGTTACTCCAAATATATAAAGTGTAATTAAAAGAAATACTAATGGAAGCCCCAATTTAAAAATTGACACACCGAATAAAGGTATAGCTATAATTGAAGCCGGAACTAAACCTATTAATGTTCTAAAAATAGCTGTTAAAGATAAGGCTGTAATAATTTCATTTAATTTAATAGGGGCGATAAATAGATTTGTAAAGTTTCTACTCCAAATTTCCTCAAGAAACATCATATTGTAACTAATGCTTGACCTAAATAAAAAATCATAAAGTATTGCAGCACTTAAAATAATGCCAACAGTATTTTCGTAATAAGTGGAACTTAAAGTGAAAAATTTTGAGATAAATCCCCAAAGAAAAATTTGAATTGTAGGCCAGTAAATTAAGTCTAAAATTCTAGGAAATGATCCTTTAATTAAATATATATGTCTGAGACATAATGCAAAAATTTTATTCCAATTCATTATTATCTCTAGCTATTTTCAAAAAAGTTTCTTCTAAATTTTTTCTACCATGTTTTGCAATAAGTTGATCACAAGTTCCTGAATCTACTATTTTTCCTTGCTTCATCATAACAATGCTATCACATAATCTTTCAACTTCTCTCATATTATGGGAAGCTAAAAGTATAGTAAGTTCATTTTTATTTTTGTATTTTTCAAGATACTCTCTAACAAAGTCTCCTACATCTGGGTCTAAACTAGCTGTAGGCTCATCAAGAAATAATAGTTTAGGTTTATTTATTAATGATTTTGCCAATGATACTCGATTTTTCTGACCTGAAGAAAGTTCTCCAGTTTTTTTATTTAATAAGTCTTTCAAATTTAAGTCTTCAGCCATTTCTAAAATTCTATTTGATATTTGTTTAACACCATAAAGCCTGGCGTAAATTTCAAGATTTTGTTTTACTGTAAGTTTTTTTGGCAGCTCAATATATGGAGAAGCAAAATTCATTAAACTTAATAATTCAATTCTATTTTTAGCTTCTAGACTGATTTCATTAATTAAAATCTTTCCACTAGTGGGTGTAATTAAGCCTAACATCATTCCTATAGAAGTAGTTTTTCCACATCCATTAGGCCCAAGTAGTCCTAATGTTTTATTTTTTTCAATCTCAAAGCTAATGTTATTAACTGCTAAAATAGTATTGAATTTTTTAGATAAATTTTTAATTTCTAATTTCATTTAGTTTTTTGCAGCTCTTTTTATTCTATCATTTATTGCAATGCCGGCACCTTTCAACGGTATTTTATGAATTTGAATTTTTTTAAAACCTTGTTTTTTAATTAATCTAAAAGTCTTATATAAATTAGATGCAGCTTCATTTAAGTTTGAACTTTTACTCAAGCTAAAAAATATTTTTTTATTTATAAATTTTTTTCCTAGATATATGTAGGCACTTTTTCTGTCAGATTTATTTTGATTTATTAAAACAGGTATTCCTGGAGAATAATGTTTTTTTAACATACCTGGAGATTTTAATTGAGGGTTACTAGAATTTTTTTTTACTTTTAATTTTAGAATTTTTTCAATATGGGAAGAGCTAATTATCCCTGGTCTTAAAATTTTAGGATTTTTTGTTAAATCGACTACAGTTGACTCAATCCCAACTTTTGATTGACCACCATCTACTATGAGTTTAATTTTATTTTTAAATTCTTCATAAACATCCCGGGCTTTAACAGGACTCACATAAGACGATTTATTTGCACTCGGCATTGCTAATGGATAATTAATATTTTTTAGAATTGACCTCGCAACTATATGTTTCGGAAATCTTACAGCTACTGTTTGTAATTTTGCACTAGCTAGGGAGTTAATCTTAGAATTTTTGTTTTTTTTTAAAATAAAAGTAATTGGACCAGGGCAAAGTTTTTTGTATAACTTTTTAAAATTATTATTAATTACAACATCATTAAGAACTTGTTTGACTCCATAGTAATGAATTATTAAAGGATTAAATTTAGGCCTTCCCTTTAATTTAAAAATTTTTTTCACAGCTTTTTTTGAATATGCATTTCCAGCAAGCCCATATACAGTCTCTGTTGGCAGTCCTACTAAACTTCCTTTTTTCAAAATTTTAATGGTTTTGTTGAGTATTTTTTTATTAAATGGAAATATATTTGAATAGCTTTTTTTCATAGTGTAATTATTATTTATTAGATGAAAAATGAAAATATTCCAGCTGATATAAAAAGTAAATCATTAAAAGAAGCCAAAGAGGAAATTGATGAATTATTGGGCAAATTAGAAAACCAGGATGCAAATTTAAGTAATTTCCTAGATGATTATCAGCGATTAATACTACTAAATAAACATATTGAAAATTTATTCAAAAAAAAATCTAAAGAAATTTCTTCAATAAATAATTAAAAAAATATGATTAAAAAAAAGCTATCTAAAAATGCGAAGAAAATTGATAAATTTTTAATTAAATATTTAGATAAACAAAAAAAATCACTTCTGATTAATCCCATGAAGTATGGAGTAATTTCAGGAGGAAAAAAAATTAGATCTACAGTTATATTTGATACTGGAAAAATATTTAATTTAAATGAAAAAAAACTAATTAATATTTGTGCAGCAGTTGAATGTATCCACTCATACTCTTTAATACATGATGATTTGCCTTGTATGGACAATGACTCAGTAAGAAGAGGAAAACCTGCAACCCATATAAAATATGGTGAAGCCTCAGCAGTTTTGGCGGGAAGCTCTTTATTAACTTTGGCATTTGAAATAATCGCTGATAAAAAATACAAACTTAATCCAAAATCAAAGAATGAAATTGTTCAATCTTTAGGTCGCTGTTCTGGACATACAGGAATAGCAGGAGGACAAGAGCTTGATTTAAAATTTGAAAATAAAAATAAAACATTCAATCAAATAGTTGATATGCAAAAGAAAAAAACTGGAAAATTATTTAACTTCTGTTTGTACGCAGTTGCCGTTGTTGCTAATTTGAACAATAAAGAAAAAATATTTTTAAGTAAGCTAGGAGAAGAGGTAGGATTATTATTTCAGCTTTCTGATGACTTTTTAGATATCAAAGGATCAAAAAAAATAATTGGAAAATCAGTAAAAAAGGACAATAAAAAAGGGAAATCAACTTTACTTAGTTTAATGGGCCACAAAAAAGCTTATATGTACGCATATAAATTAAAGAAAAAAATATTGCTTAAATTAAAAAAACATGGAAAAAAAGCACAGGATTTAACTAACACAATTGAATTTATTTTAGGAAGAAATTTTTGATGAGTAGATTAATAAAACAAATTAACTTTCCTGCTGATTTAAGAAAATTTAAAAAAGATGATTTAAAGCAAATTTCTAGTGAACTTAGAGATGAATTAATAGATGTTGTTTCTGAAACAGGCGGACATCTTGGTGCTGGTTTAGGTGTAGTGGAACTAACAGTAGCTTTACACTATGTATTTGATACCCCTAAAGATAAATTAGTTTGGGACGTAAGCCATCAATGCTATCCACATAAAATAATTACAGGAAGAAGAGATAGAATAAA
>Ga0209631_10001742_pt1 | contig 27175 bp, 29 predicted proteins | sample COG_08_FD_184752 | JGI IMG/M metagenome (GOLD analysis project Ga0209631, IMG submission 184752) | Pelagic Microbial community sample from North Sea - COGITO 998_met_08 (SPAdes) (version 2) | ecosystem: Environmental > Aquatic > Marine > Neritic zone/Coastal water | place: Helgoland, sampling... | reverse complement strand
GAAAACAAACTTGTTAACTCAAGAACTGCAGGGCTTTCTTCTCCTAACATACTTCTGAGAGAATCCATATCTTTGATACCAAGTGTTGACTGTATTGTCTTTATTGCATTATCTTCGATACCTAAAGCCGATAATTGTTCACTCACAACATCTGCAGGTAATTTATCCATTTTATCGACTATTATACAAGTTTGAGCGAACATATCCCCTACAATACCGAGTGAACCCAATACCTCTTCCAGAACCTTTCTACTACTCATACGAATTACTAAGTCTTCTTCAGTTAATCCTACTCCTTCAAAGAAGGTAACTAGAACGGAAATTAACTCAGCATCTGCTGAAATTTCATTTGTCCCCCAGATATCTACATTCCACTGATAATGTTCTCGCCCTCTACCTCTTTGAGTTCTCTCATATCTCCAACATTGAGGTATGGAATACCATTTGATTGGCATAGGCAAAGCACCGGCTCTTGACATTACCATCCGGGCCAAGGAAGGAGTCATTTCAGGTCTTAATGCGACCTTACGATCACCTTTGTCTTGAAAGTTATACAGTTGTTGAGTGATTTCTTCTCCTTGTTTCCTTGTATACAATTCCTCATGCTCGAGAACAGGAGCATCATATTCCTCGAAACCATGCAATAGAGCCGCATCATCGAAATTATCAAACAGCCAATTCCGTAACCTCATCTCCTCAGGATAGAAGTCTCGAGTACCTCGAACGCCTTGTGCCACAGTTATTCGAACAAACAGGGCCACTTCAAGCCTTACGTCGTTCGCGGAAGTTATCGAGCCTTTCTTTACGAGTTACTCTTCCATCTGAAAGTGGAAATGCAAAGAATCTCAGACCTAAAAATGTCAAAAATCCAAATGCAGCTGTATTTATGCCCCAAGATACAAATTCAGCCAACACAATTACTTCTACTAAGAAGTAGAAGGTGATTGTTGAGACAAACCATAATACCCCATATACAATCATCATTTTAGTAAAACTAGAACGTATTTCAGATTCTGACTCAAAAGTCAGCCAGCGATGTAAAACAAAAGCCTGAGCAGAACTTATCAAAAAAGAAACTGCCCAACCAAATGTTTCAGGAGATTTAGTCATTGTAGCATAATTTGAAAAAAACCAATATAAGCCAAAGAAAATAGCTACATTGATACAGCCAACTGCGCAATACATTACATACTCTCGTAATAACTTAGACCAAGGGTATTCGTCACTTACGATTTTAGGCATTTTATTCACAATTTAGACATTATTAAGTATGGAGAGTATGAGTTTGTGTTTCCCCATAATCGTTAACGAATGTCTCTGGCACACTTTCTCCTGCTTCTACAATGAATGGATCCGAACCACCAGGTAATGTATCGATTGATACTTCTGCACCCTCTGGAACATTTCTGTAAAGTGGACGTGGTTCTAAGTCCCAATTTGCAGGCCATAGAGAACCATTCCTGGATGTAACACGGTTAACCAAAACATATTTGTTCATACTAATGAATAAACCAGCAGTAACTCCCCAGAATAAAAGAATTATAGAAATACCATCAGCATTGGTTGGATTCCAAGGATCATGGACGTTTAACAATAAATCACTGAAATATGAGATTATTAGTACACTAAACATAATTGGGAATCCAAGATACATGATGTAGTCCCACCAACGACCAATCCACCAATCATTATCTCCAGTATTGATGAAATCATCACGGAAAGGAGAAACTCCATTATCTAGATATTCTCTGAAGTTAAATCCACTAATATCATTTTCATCTTGCCATACACGGTATTGATTCCAGCCATATTTCCAAATCGAGTAAGCGATGAATAATCCGCTGAACATTAATCCATATCCCCAAATATGATCTTGAACTTCTAAGAATTGCGGGAAGGCAACTCCTGAAGATTCGTCTACGAGTATCCATAACATAGCACTTGGTAAACCGAATAAAAATATTGCAAGAGTTGTAAAACCCACTGCTTTTTGTCTTTCAATGCCATGGTCTACGAAGTTTCTTACGCAAAGTTCAACAGTTGATATCATTGAAGTTAATGCAGCAAATGAAAGTGCTAGGAAGAACATTGTAACCATTAGAAGTTGGACAACCGGCCCACCAGGTGCTTGCGCGAAAACTTCTGGAAGAACTAGGAATGTAATCGCACTACTACCGCCACTTACAGCACCTAAAGGATCGTCGCTAACTGAGAATACTGCCATCATTACCGTTAAACCTGCAATTATGGAAATGCTGTTATTTGCAAGGCACATAGTTGCAGCATTGAGAGTAGTATCCTCATCTTTACGCATATACACAGAATAAGTAATTGCCATACCCATACCTGCAGAGCAAGACCAAGCAGATTGTGATAGACCATTGATCCATGTCTCAGGTTGACTAAGATAGCCTGGCTGAATACTAAACATGTAAACAAATCCATCTAATGTACCATCATCTAAGTCCATTACGAATGAAAGGAATAGTGCTGCAAATAGAAGAATGAAAAGAGATACCATTAATGTAACATTGACTTTTTCAATTGCCTTAGCACCTTTCCAAATTGCTGCCATTGTGATTAAAACAGCGAGTGTCTGGAAGAAAACAACTTGCAATGGATCTTGTAGGAAATCATTCCAAACTTGAACCGTATCTACTTCTGAGCCTAGACCCCCACGAATTGCTGTTTGGAAGTAATTGATACACCATCCAGTAACTACGGCATAATAGAATCCGATTGCTGTAGAAATCCAAGCGGTCCAAAGACCCATCCAAGCAAATTTGTTACCAGCAAAGATACGGAAAGTACCAACTGTACCTGTACGACTTCTTTTACCTAATGCGAATTCTGCAATAATTAAAGGCACGGACCATAAGAATAAGAAAATTAACCAAGGTACTAGGAAAGATCCACCGCCATTTGCACCAACCATTCTTGGAAATCGCCAAATATTACCAGTACCAATAGCGGCACCAATTGTAGCGAATATTAACCCTAATCTACCACTGAATTCATCTGAGCTAGATTCGCCTGATGCTGTCATTAAACATCCCTCTTAGTTCGCATTTCTGCCGGCAAGCCTAGTACATCACGATCGTCATTAAACATCTCTTTCAAAGTGTAACCAAGTCCTCCCCAAACCATTGTTGCTATCAAACAAAACATCAAAATAGCCATGACGTTATTACCAAAGGAAGCTCTGTAAGGAATTGATAATTCATAGTAATTAGGACCATCATTGAGAGTAGGGTAAGAAAATGGGAATGCACCATTAGTTGTGCCAAGCATTGCTTTGTAGTGTATTTTACCAACCGAACTATCTGGAACTGGAATTTGTGCTTGAAGTACTGTACCATTACTTCCATCTAGAAGAACACAGGAAGATCCCAATGCTTGAAAACCCGACATTTCCCAAGGTACTTCTATCCATTCAGTAGGCCCGAAATCATCTTGCTGACGATTTGGTTCTACAAATCGCCACATTAAATGAGTGTACGTCATATTTGTAGTGTAAGGGAAAGTAACATCTAAACAGAAATCAATAGGAATTTCTCCATTTTTCGGTATAGACACATCCACAGGAGGTGCAAGCCATTGAGAACCAGTAGTATTCTCAATACCGACAATAGCACGATATCTAGGGTCATCGGCCATTTCTATCATGTAAAATGGAACGCCTAGATTCCTTACTGCGATATGAGCAATATCATCTGGATGTTGATGGAACGCTGTGCCGATTTCCATTGTATAGCAATATGAGTTATGAACTCCATAATGCCAATCACAGAAATCTCCTGTAGTAGGGTATAGATCTGAAGATTGCATTGGTGCATAATCAGTCATCTCACCCATCTTAACTCCATGATATACTAGGAATTCATCATCTGGAGAGTAACAATTAGTACAATGACCCCATGGCCATAATACCAGTTCTGAGTATGAATGCCATGTTAATGTCGCCTTGAATTCGGACGCTCCATCGCCATCATCATCATTCATCTCAGTCATATCTTGAATGAATTTTGTCTCAGGTTCGCTGTTTCCACCTAACCAATCCTCGTCAACCATACCATCTGCATCGTCGTCTTTACCATCTACATGATCTTCATTTAACCGACCATCTTGATCTTGGTCAACTGTATCAACAGGGCCATTGTAAACGTCATTGTTTGCACCAGCTTCACCTGCATAACACATACCAGGGAACAGAGGCCCAGTAGCACCTAGAGGAGCCCCCCACTCGAACTGATAATTACGATTCAAATCTACTCCGTCGCAGGATGGGTCTACTTCTTCATCAATATCTGGAAGAGGAGTTACCCCCGTTACTGTATTGTCGCGAAGGTTCTTTCTCCAACCAGATGTTGGACAGGTTTCCCATGCATTTTCTCCACAGTATTCTTCTCGATCATATCTATTTCCATCAACATTCAGCATTGGAATCAGATAGATCTCACGTGTATTGACTAAATCAGTAATCCATTGTTCTGAAAAGTCTTCATCGACTCCAAGATCACCAGGACCACAAGGATTTCCATCACCATTACTATCTTGAGCGCTAGCATTTAACCGAGAACAATCTCCATCGTTATCTATTCCGTCCCAACCGTCTTCATCAATTAGTCCATCACCATCATTATCAACTCCGGCCATACCATAGTAGTAAGCTACCGTCTCTAAGAAAAGCATAGGTACCTCATAGGACATCCACTCTCTAGCATGATGATTACCAACTAACATTACATCAGGAATATCTGCATAATTACCACAATCTCCGACAAAGACATTACATTCTCCTCCCGCAACACCTTCTAATTCTTCACCACCACCAGTAATCTTAACCCAAGGGCTTGCATGATTGTAGTACCAACCTTCGTAATCATTTGCGGTCATTTCTTGCCCACGTGCGTTAACACCTCCAACTAGTCCTTCATGGAAACTCATTATCTCCATATTTTGATCTGCGAGTTGTTGCATTCTATCCTTCATAGTGAAATAATCATGGTATTCTCTAAATTGCAACTGATCGTTTCCGCCCCAGGGGAAAATTTGGTTAGAATATGTAAATGACCAAATATCCTCAGGTTCTAAGTTTTCATTTGCTTCTTGAGCACCAACGGGTGCAATCAATGCTACAGGTGCAAGAACCGAGAGCAGTAAAGGCATTAGAAGTGCCATTGCAGGGATTCTACGAGGATTTGAGATGAATTTCGACTTACTAGTCACGTCGCTGCTTACCATGTTATCATACCCTCGAGAAGTGTTTGGGTCTTGAAAGCCTCGCATTTGCGGTACGTAGTACCGGAGAGGGTTTGATAAGTGCCAGTTAGGGCGGACAGACATGAACCAACTAGATGACTTCATGCAAGGAGATACTATTTTACAAGGTTTTTCGCAAGGAACTATGATTATTTTCTTTGCAATAATCGGCCTCTCAATTGTTTCAGGAGTATTGTCAAGGAGATTTGTTTTTCCTAGACTAATGGATATGTTTTCTAAAACAGAAAGGATTGATGGAAAAACGTTGTTTGCACCAAGATCATTGGGGTGGATGATTGGAACTTTAGTTTTTGTTCAATCGATAGGATATTTAGATTCAAATTTCACTCCAATATGGGATGGAAGTTTCGTAAATCAAGTGAATGATGTTGTATTTACTGCATTCATCATAATGATGTTAATTGCTGCTTACAGATTAGTAGACTATCTAGACGCTTTTATCGTAGTAGAAGGTGACGACAATATTGCTTCAAGACGCTCGTTAGCAAGTGTAGCCGAATCTGTTGGAAGAGTTGCAGTAGTAGTAATTGGAGCATTCGTTCTTGCAGGAGTTGCAGGAGTAGATTTGAATGGACTAATTGCAGGTTTAGGAATTACTGGTTTAGCACTCGCATTAGCAGCAAAAGATTCTGTTTCAAATATCTTCGGAGCGGTTTCAATATTAATCGATCAACCGTTCAATGTAGGTGACTGGATAATAGTCGATGGAGTTGAGGGAGAAGTAGTAAATATTGGACTTAGAACTACTTTAATCAGAACTTCCGCAGACACAATGATTACTGTTCCTAATTCAAATATGGTCAATTCTCCTGTAGAAAATTTCAGTAAAAGAAGATTTAGAAGAATTACTCCTAAATTTGAGTTAGAAGAAGATAGTAGCCCAGCAGTTCTAAAAGAATTCTGTGATATCTTACTAAAGAAAGTAAATGATGATGCGAGATCAATAAAAGAAGAAGATTCATGGGTTCGTGTACAAACATTTGGAACTGCAATGGTTGTAGTAGCAGGTAATTTTTATTGTGTATCATCAGCATCTACGCAAAGAGAGTTGAATGAAGATATCCTAATGATGGCTAGAGAGACGGCTGAAAAACTAGAATTAATTTTCTTTGAACCACGTTTAAGAAGTAATAAGTGAGGTGAAAATTTGGCAATTCTTGTTCTCATCAGGCATGGTCAGTCACTCTGGAATGCAGAGAATAGATTTACCGGATGGACTGATATTGACCTCTCTAAAAAAGGTGAAAAGGAGGCAAAAGCAGCAGGTGAGAAATTAGAAAATGTATCATTTGATGTTGTTCATACGAGTGCCCTTATGAGGGCTCAAAGAACGGCTGAAATCATCATAAAAAATAATAAAATATCAGAAAATATTCCAACTTACAAAGATGAAAGACTCAATGAAAGGCACTATGGATCATTACAAGGCCTCAATAAAACTGAAACTGCTGAAAAATATGGCCCCGAACAAGTGCACATTTGGAGGCGTTCATTTGATATCGCACCCCCAGATGGTGAAAGTTTGAAAATGACTGCAGAGAGAACCCTCCCGTACTTCAAAGAAGATGTACTAAAACATCTAAATGAAGGAAAAAATGTTCTTATTTCAGCACATGGTAATTCTTTACGATCAATTGTAATGCACATAGAAAATATATCAAAAGAAGATATTGTCAAATTAGAAATTCAGACTGGTGTTCCAAGAACATATGAATATAAGGATAATATTTTCACAAAACTCGAGTAATTAGTCCCATTTTCTCAGAATTGATGTTTCAGGAGAAGGGGCTAGTTTCCGGTATGAAAAGAATATACCTGCTGTAATTGGTACTAGTAACAATGGAAGTATTAAATCATCAGAATTTCCTACTCCGTACTGATAAAATCCACTAGCGGAGAAGAAACCAGTCATAAAAGACAAAGCAGCTATTGTTCTGTGACTGAACATTGATTTTTGTAAATAAGGTACATCTTGGATTATTGATACCGCTGGTTCGGGCTTTCCAGATTGATGAGACACCGATTCTATTACGTCTAGTAAACACTGTTCATATTCCCAAAAAAATGCTCCTCCGCGAGGGGTGTAAAATATCTCTTTGGAAGACCATTTTGCTGGGGCTGTTGATTGCCAGCCTTCAATTAATGTAGAACGAAGTTCTGAAATCTTAACTTCGGAGTCACATAGAAAATATATTCTATTTAGGTCATGAAGAAGTGAAGAAAAATCTCGGACAGCTGGAAATTCACATTCAGGCGGAATTATACTATCAGCTAAACGTGGTCTAGAAAAATGAATATTATATCTCCCCGAATCATCATCAATCATATCTGAAAATCTAATGTCGCCAATTGTAATTATACAATCTGTATGTTTTGTATGAGGAGCACGCCAAATGGTATTGGCACGTAATCTCGCTTCAATTTTTTCAAGTCTCTTATTCCACCTCTTAGCATCCCTGGGGGTAACTCTCGCATTTTCGACAGCACCGTGATATCTGCCTAGTGCTGCAGCAGATTCAAAAATAATTTTCTTAGATGTTTCTAAATCGTTAGAATGAATAGAATCATAAAGTTTAGAATTGACATCTCTAACCTCTTCTTTCCACTTTCTTACAGAAATAATATCCATGTCATTCCAATAATAACCACCCATAGGAATGTCACTTCCTGATGGTGCAAGGCTAATCCTAGCACGAAACCTTCCATCAGTACCCCATGGGAAAAATTCAGCTAGCCAGTATTTTCCACTATCATTTAATTTTAAATTAATGCCTCTTTCTGTATTAAATACTTCTTCAACAATTACATTTTCCGATGGGACTTCGCCCCAAGATTTCAAATCTGAAATTGTATTATTCCAATTATTCTCATCGATTGGTTCGAGCATTTTTGACTTCAAACCAATACCTGCAAAAATAAGCCATTTGAACCCTTTTGGTGCTTCATCAGCTGATTCAATTCGAGACATAGCAGCAGGTTTCCAACTATTCTCAACCTCCGACATACATGCTCACCCATATCTACGAAGCAGTAGTGAACTTGATGCAATCGGTCAGGGAATCTTTGATATGGTGTTGGTTTAGGCAAGAACATGGACGAGGTATCGGACATCCCCCTTGCAGTCGATATGGATGGTACGCTAATTCTAACTGACATGAGTTATATCAGTATCAGAAGAGTTCTACTGAGAAGACCATGGATGATAGTTAGTATGCTTTCCAAAGAGTTCAGAAATAAGAGAGCACAATGGAAGAGAGATTTAGCAGAAAAACTTGTATTTGATCCCGCAGAGCTTGAATATCATGCTGTATTTCTAGATTGGTTAACTGGTGAACATGCTCGAGGAAGAACTCTGATTCTTGCTACTGCTTCTGATAGAATCATTGCCGAACAAGTTGCGGCACATGTCGGATTATTTTCAGATGTGATGGCATCTGATTCTAAATATAATCTCCGTGGAAAGAAAAAAGCCGAAGCGCTAATAGCAAGATATGGGGATATGAAATTTGGTTATGCAGGAAATAGCCATCATGATTTACCAGTATGGGAACATTCAGGGCAAATTATTGTAGTTAATCCTGAAAAAAATCTACTTAACAAAGTGAATAATGATGCTCATATTGTATTTGAATAAGGAATCTTCTATCCAACTACTTTAGACACAGGAGATATTCCCTCGGACATGGGTCGAGCGCGCAGAGAGGCTGGTCGCCGTATTGACTCTGTAGCAAAATGGCTTCTTAAGTTTAGAATAATTTCTATCCCTGCTAAAATTTTTGCAAGCTCGAGTTTTGCTTGGAGTTTCGTATCAAGAACAGATAGAATACGAACTAATAGATTGAAAGATCGTATCTTAAATTATGAAATGCCTAAACATGTTTCAATCATAATGGATGGAAACAGAAGGTTTGCATGGAATAGGCAAATTGAAACGAGTATTGGACATAAAAAAGGTAAGGAAAAACTAGAGCAGGTTATGGATTGGGTGCTAGATCTAGAAATTCCATATCTTTCTGTATATGCCCTTTCTACAGAGAATATCAAAGAACGAAGTCCTGAGGAGTTGGAATCTCTGTATGCACTCTATTGTAATGGCTTAAATGAAATGGCTGAAGATCCAAAAATTCATAATATGAAAGTCAAAGTTCAAGTTGTGGGTAGGCTAGAAATGCTACCTGATGATGTAAGAAATGCCATATCAAACATAGAAGAAAAAACTGCTAAATACTCAAATTTCTTGTTTACTGTATGTCTTGCATATGGAGGCAGGGAAGAGATTGTAGATGCTGTTCGTAAAGTTGCAGATGAACATTCAAAGGGTGAAATAAAATTAGAAGAAATTGACACTAATAAGATTTCTAGTAAACTTTACACAGCAAATTTACCCGACCCAGACTTAGTCATTAGAACTAGTGGTGAAGAAAGAATTTCAAATTTCTTATTATGGCAAATCGCATATTCAGAATTACATTTTACTGATGTCCACTGGCCTTCTTTTGGCAAACAAGATTTGTATGAAGCAATAGAATCTTATCAAAGGAGGAAGAGAAGATATGGCAGTTGAAAGATGTTCAAAATGCGGTAGAGATGACTATCAAAGTCCTTCCGTAACAGTTGATGCTATTGCGACTAGGAATAGAAATGAAGATCTAGAATTATTAATGATAAAGAGAGGTTCAAAACCTCCGGAATGGAATGGAATGTGGGCATTCCCTGGAGGATTCGTAGATTATGGAGAAGATCCCGAAGATGCAGTGATAAGAGAGTTACTAGAAGAAACTGGAGTTCAGGGAAGATTTCCATTACCTCTTACTATACTAGGGAAACCTGGGAGAGACCCGAGAAAACATTGTATCGGATTATTCTATTTAGTTGAAGTTGATTCCGATTCAGAACCTGTTGGGGGAGATGATGCTGTGGATGCTAAATGGGTAAATATCAATAAATTAACAGAGCAAAATGTAGCCGGTGACCACTCTAAAGTCATTGATATACTTCGTGAATAAACATATCAGCAACAACATACTGCGAGTGTTATGGCACGTAAGTTAAAGATTGACAATGGAGGGAAAGTTTGGGCACCATATAGCCCAGGAATAACAGTCAGAGATCATATTTGGCTTGCGGGGCAAATAGGAATAGAAGGAGGAGATGATGTTGTGTCTCAAACTCAAGAAGCTCTTAAAAAAATTGATAATTTATTAGAAATTGCCAATAGTTCTAGAGATGACCTCGTCATGGTAACTATCCTATTAACAAATATTGATTATTATTCGGATGTTAACGAAGTATATGGTAAGTGGCTAGGGGAATCAATGCCACCTGCAAGAGCGGCTTATGAAGTTAGTAAACTTCCAGGCAATGCATTGATTGAGATTATTTGTGAAGCATTCAGAGGTTCAGGAACTGAATAAAATAGGTGAGTTAATATGAGTGTTTTCAAAGCTTATGACATTCGTGGATTAGCATATTCTGAGTTAGATGCTAAATTCGCTGAAAGATTAGGTAGAGCTCTTGTAACACACCTTGATGCAAAAACAGTAGCAGTAGCATCCGACATAAGAGAATCAGGGCCAGAATTACATCAAGCATTCTTGAAAGGATTAACAGACTCAGGAGCAGATGTTTTAGATCTAGGAATTACTACAACAGGAGTGCTCTATAGAGCAACAGTCGATCTGCCAGTAGATGCTTCAGTAGTAATCACAGCAAGTCATAATCCTCCAGAATATAATGGATTTAAGATATGTAAAAAGTCTCTACCAATGGCTGGTCAAGAATTACAAGAATTGAAAATAACTTTTGATGAAAATAACTTCAAAAAAGGAAAAGGAGTAATCAAAAAACTTCCTGAATTTGAGAAAGATTATTTGAAAATAGTTACTGAAAATGCTGGAATACCTCAACGTAAAATAAGAATCGCGATAGATTGTGGCAATGCAGTTCCAGGGCCATTAACAATTAAATTAATGGAAAAATTAGGAGTTGATTTAATTCCCGTACACTGTGAATGGGACAATAAATTTCCAAATCATCCACCAGATCCTACAAGACCTAAAAATATGGAAGATTTATCAAAAGCAGTTATTGAAAATAATGCAGAATTTGGTATCGGAATGGATGGAGACGGAGATAGAATTGGAGTAGTTGATGAAAAAGGGAGGTTTATTCATCCAGATAGATTGATGACAATTTTTGCGAAAGATATACTCGGAGAAAGAAAAGGAGGTACTGATTTAGAAAGAACCGTTTTCTTTGATGTGAAATGTAGTATGGCGCTAGAAGATGCGATAAGATCTGCCGGAGGGATACCAGTTATGGTTAGAACAGGGCATTCATTTATGAAAAGAGAATTAAGAAACAATCCAGATTCACCTTTGGCTGGAGAAATGTCAGGTCACTTCTTCCTTAATGATAGGTGGCCAGGATTTGATGATTCATTATACAATACGGCTAGGCTACTCGAAATAATAGGTAGAGAAAAATCGCCTGAAGAAGGTGGACCATTATTCTCAGATTGGTTTACAGATCTACCAAATTATGCATCAACAGGAGAGGCTAAAGTTCCACTTATTAAAGATAGAGAAGAAACAATGGAAATAGTTTCTAATGCCTTCGCAGATTTACAAAAATCTACTGTAGATGGTGTAAGAGTTAGGTATCCTGAAGGGTGGTATCTTTGTCGACCAAGCAATACTGAACCTATACTCGTAATGAGAGCAGAGGCTACTAGTGAAGAAGGTCTTAAAGAAATTAAAGAAGACGTTGAACATAGATTAGGATCTGTAATTAACTTAAAGAAATTTCATGAATCTTAGCTTATTGATTGAAATCTCTTCATTAGTTCAATCATTAAAAAATATCCAATTACTGTAGCACATAGTCCACCACCAAGTGCTGGATAAAAATTCCATCCGCGTTCAATTAATTCTGGCATCACAATAAATAATAATAATGATGGAAGAACCAACCAAACAATATCTCTTGAGAACATAATTATTTCTTCACTAGTAGCACCGTCTTGATTCATCCACATCATCGCAAGAACACTAACTAATGGTATAGATGCAAGTACTGCTGCAAGTAAGGTATCTCTCTGACTTAACTGGGCTACTGCAAGAATTATCAACGCTGTCAAGAGAATCTTAAAAGTATCAAAAATTAAACTTGACATTTGATGACCATTAGTTTTTCATTCCAATCCATTATGTGCAAATAATAGTGGTATACAAACAATTAGTCCACAAACAGCTACGCATCCTAATCCACAAACTCCACTGAAAGCCGCATCTATTCCGGCATCTCCCGAGCCACCATAATCAGATGTTAACGCACTATTGACTATGCCGATTACCCAGCCTAATACGAGAGAAGTGAGTACAAGCCATAAACCCTTTTTCTGGAATTGAAACATCTGATAACCGCCTATAATTCCTATTACAGCAGGTATTAGTTGAAGAAGCGCTGCGACAGCAAAAAGCATTATTGGTAGTTCTTCTATTCCTGCCTCTTCAACACCAGATAAGAAAGATAAAGCCGCGAGACCGAGGATATTCATTCCAATTTGAAAAAGACTCCAAAGGATAACTAAGATTCCCATTACTTGAGCCGCTGGGCTTCTTTCAACCATCATCATTGTACCCGGTGTTTGGACATTAACCATTTGTGGCTGTGTCCCTACCTCACCTGAAAATACATCTTCTCCTTCGCCATTCATGTTTTAGGCTGATAAGTTAATGCACTTAGAAGTTGGGACGGATTAGATTTATTTTTTAATACCTAAAGCATCTAAAATTGGACGGAATTTAGTATTTGAACGATTTAAGGAATCTATGACCGGCATGAACCCTCCTGAAAGCATAGTAAGGCAGGCACCTCCACCAGTACTGTTGTGAGTTACTTGATCTACTGCGCCCCTATTACTAACTAATGAACTGGTATGACCTCCACCTACAATGGTAACAGCCGATGATTCGATACACATATTTAGAATCTCAATTGTTCCAAAGGCAAATCCGGGTAATTCGAAGTAAGATGCTGGCCCATTCCAGAGAATACATCCAGCATTAATCAATAGAGGGCTGATTTCTTGTAATGTTTGGATTCCTATATCGTATATTGGATTGCCCGTAGGTAAATCATCTACCATCATAGCAACTCTATCGCCATTTAATTCTACAGCTACGTCAGCAGGTAAGAGGAAATATTCTGAGTGATTATCATGAAGATAAACGGCCATTTCCCATGTTTCTTCAAAGGCATCGCCTAATGTATTTCGGATAAATGATTTATTTCCCTCACCAATATCTATTCCACTGGCCCACAACATCATATTACCAACAACACCGACAACAGGAATTGAGTCAATTATCTCCTTATCGATTAAATTCTTAGCTACACGTAATGAATCATCACACTTCGTACCACCTAATATGGCGATATATGGCCGAGGAGGGTCATTTACTGCGATTTGTAGATTATCTATTTCTTTAGCCATTAATCTTCCAGCGATACAAGGAACGACTTCTGAAAAACCGGTAAGTGAGGGAGAATTTCGATGCGCAGCAGCAAAAGCATCTGTTACGTAAACATCAATCAAAGGAGCTAACTTTTGTACAATTTCAGAAGTAGCTGTTTTCTCCGGCGACGCTTTCTTCATAGAATTCTCATCGTCATGCATTCTAATATTATCTAAAAATAACATCTCACCTATCTTGAGTTTTTTAATCGCAGTAATTGCTTTATCTCCACAAATATCTGATACAAAATGAATTTTTTTACCAATTAATCTAGATATCCTATCTGCATGTTGCGACATATCTGTGAAATCATTCTTACCAGGTCTTGATTGATGGCCAATCATAACAACCTTAGAATTTTGTAATGATCTAAGAGTAGGCAAAATAGCTCTTAATCTACTATCGTCAAGGAAGGCACCTGTTGATGGTTCTAGTGGAGAATTTACGTCTACACGATATAGAACTACTTTGCCGCCAAGACCGACATCGTCCAGTGTAAGGACGCCACTCACGTTCATGCCCACAGGCTAGGACTCTTTGACCGTAATGGTTGAATTGTCCTTACATACCTTCACCAATACCTTTGTGATTGACACTCCCACGCACAATGCATGGCATGGGATATGAGAGGATTGGTCGGCCCTGAAGGCGCCGATTGGAGAGTCCCTGTACAAGAATTAGAAAATCGTAGAGCAAGGTTATCAGTCGCTCTATCTGAAAGTGGGATTGAATCCGCTCTTATCGACGATCCTGTGGAATTATATTGGCTAACAGGTGGAAGGCAAAACGGGATTATTCTAATAGGTGGGAAAGATTCTGATGTTCAAACGACTCATTGGGTGAAGAGGTCACTTGAAAGAGCTAAATTTGAATCTGGAGGAGATGATTGTCCTGACCCAGTTATTGCTCAACCAAGAATGGCAGATTTAGCAAATTCTATTCGTGAAATAGGCGGGGTCCAAAAGCCTGCAATATTAGGAGGGAAAATACCTCATGATCGCTGGAAATTCATATCCAGTAAAATGAAATCACTAGTTGGTGAATCAAAAGATTGTACATCAATAATGTATGGCTTGAGAGAAATGAAGTCAAATTGGGAGATCGATATGCTTCGAGAGAGTGGACGTATTAACAAAGAAATGTTCGAATCAATCAAAGAAAAAGGAGGATTGGGGAAAACGGAGTTAGAAATGGCTGCCGTTGCTGATAATGTTAGTAGAAAGGCTGGCTTCGGTGGAAGAATAAGGATGAGGAAATGGCCGATGGATTGTGACAGAGTTGTTATTGTTGCTGGTGAGTCTGCATCTATACCCTCATATTTTGATTCTGCAATTGGAGGAGTTGGAGCGAGTCCAATCTCGCCTTTAGGATCAGGGCACGCCAAAGTCAAATCTAATTCTCCAGTTACTGTAGATATCGTGCATCTACATCGCGGGTATGTTTCTGATTGTACACGTATGTTCAGTGCAGGAGCTCTAGATAGTAGATGGATGGAAAGACTCGACCATATGGCCGAAATCCAAAAAGCAGTAGTTTCAAGCCTTTCTCGAGGAGATAATTGTTCTAAAGCGTGGGAAATTGGAAGTTTCATGGCAAAAGAAATGGGCTATTCAGATAATCTCATGGGAATGAATCCCGATAAATCTCATTTTTTAGGGCATTCAGTGGGATTAGAATTAGATGAAACTCCAGTTATTGCAAATGGATTTAATCGTCCATTATGTATTGGCGGAACGATGGCAATAGAACCTAAAGTAATATATCCAGATGGTTGCATAGGAACTGAAGACACTTTTGTAAGAACTGAGGATGGCATGGAATGCCTCACAATGGGAAATTCTTTTCCATTATTTACAGATTGGAATTAAACTATCAAGGGATTATACTAATTCCCGATACCTCTACGACGTGTCGTGTCTCAAGTATCTAATGCTGTTCAACGCCGACTAGCTAAGATCCTTAGGGAAAGAAAAGAGCCACATGGAAAATTATTCAAAGATAAAGAAATCTTGAAAGGTGTCGAGATAAGTGAATCAGGAATTGCAGAACTTTGGGTGAAACCTACACACCCTTACTGCCCATGTTGCATTAATGACTTGATTGAATTGAGAAAGGAAATTACTTCTACGAAAGGGATCTTAGCCTGCCATATTGAAGTAATCTCAATACCGCAAGCAAAAAGATGGACTGCTGCTATAAACGAATAGCCTGAAAATTATTTATCCTCTCTTTCCCATCTCTTCGATTTTCTTAAATTAACCTCATCAATTTTAGACTTGACACGCCTGGACAACCACCATACCGCGAATGTCACGGCTATAATATCGAAAGTAAGAATTAATAAAAATTCTTGATTACTCCAGTCAACCATATTTTACCTCTCATAATGGTGGAATGACATCAATGTCGCAAGCTCCTTCCGGTATCATACAACAAGACAAAATCCCTCCATCTTCAATTAAAAATTCATCCAAGCCCGGAGGTAAAGGTTCGGGATATGGGACATTCCCTGAAATTAATCTTACAAGGCAAGTTCCACAATTCCCAGATGTACAATTTCTAGGTATATCGATTCCTGCGCGATCTGCAGCATCCACTAGGAACTCATCATCCTTGAGTTCAATAGAACGCAAAAGCAACCTTCCACGGAAGAAGCGGACTATAGCCATGATTCACCCATAGAGAAGGGTATCTTCAATCCATCCAATAGAAGAATTTGAATAAACTGATGCTCAACGGTCTTCCCAACGAGTCCAACGTCCTGTTTGTTTATTGAAATACAGTCCCGCTTTCTTCATCCATTTGTTAAATTTAGTAGCCCCTGCACCAGTAGCAAGAATGAATTCTTCTCTATGTTCTTGAGCTTGGATATATCCTTTATCTTCGATTTTCTGTTCAATCCAATCTTCAATACTCATTAATCCACCAGACAACTTACTCGCTTCAACCGCTGCTTCAACTTCTGCGAAAGATGCTCCTGTCTTCTTTAGATCTCTTTTAATTAAGTCATCAACACTCAGTGATTCAGACTTCTTAGGAGGTTGAATTACTTCTAATCTTGGCCCTCTCTGAGGATCGATTGTTAACCTATCACCATTTTCTAATTTATTTTCTACAACTTCTGCCATAGGTGCCCGGAACTCTTTCTCACAATCCCAACAAATCAAAACAAAGTCTGTCATATCTTCCATGACATTTCCTCCTCGAGGGTCCATTTCTTCTCCACAGTCTGGACATGCGTGCATACATAATATTGGAGCGATCTTGCGACGGAAATCAACTATATCTTGAGGAGTACCTGATAAGTCCAATAATTCATGATCTCTAGCGGCTTCAAGTCCTCTAGTCTCTAGTTGATCTCTGAGTTTAGTGCGCTGTTCATCTTTACCCTCTTCATCAAAAGTATTTTCTAATTTAACTATGAGTTCAACAGTCTTACCTAATCTATTCATTACTAATTTCTTTTCACGAAACTGCTCTACTCTAGCAATTCGTAACTGTTCTTTCTTCTCCAGAAGTTCTGAATGCAAATCTTTCTGTTCTCTCTTGAATCTCTGCTCTTCAATCTTGTCAACTTTCTTCACCCCACCGGTATCCGAAAGAACATCTGCAAGATATCTTTGCTTAGATGAAGAGCGAGGGCCTGATTTAACCGCGTCTAATACAGAGGTTGCTATTTCTTTCTTAAGACCATAATTATTAGTTAACGTCTCGACATCAAGATTTTTCAAATCACCAACTTTAATTCCACCATCTGACAGGATTTGAGCAGTTTTTTCATCTATCCCACGGCGTAATAATGCGAGATAGGTGTCCTTCTTTGCCATATTAGTGCCCCCTTGCGCGAATGTATGTCCGCTGCGCAGTAGTCCCGCGGAACCATGCGTATAATATCAAGTCGCGGTCATAATTATCTTATTTATTCATTAAATGAAGATATTCTATTAGCAATTATTGCCCATTCTTCAGGTTCTAGCATGTCTGGTCTGTTTTCAAACCATTCATTAGAAAATGTATCTGGTGGATTTAACAATAAATCTTCCACAGCTGCCTTCCAACGTGATTTATGCCATCCTTTTATTCGACTAATTCTTCGAGGGACTTGGGATAATAATGTTCTAATTTTTTTCCGACGGCTTGAAAAACAATGTTGAGTTATTATCTTAAACATCTTACGAGAAATCTCTCCATTCTCCTGAGAACGATCTACTGGCACCAGAGATACAATTCTAGAATTAACACGAGGAGCAGGACTGAAAGCACCGCCAGGTACTTTTTTATCTAATTTAACGTCAAAATCGAGCCATAGGGATAAACCTAGAGGGCTTAGAGATCCATAATGTTCCATGGACATTCTTTCTGCAAATTCATCTTGGACAAGTAATACGATGACATTTAGAGGGTTTTTAAAATGATATTGTTGAATTTTATCTAAGACTGGGCTTGAAATTTGGTAAGGTAAATTTGCTACTATATGTGTCAAACCCAAAGGCCAATTTAGCCTAAGAGCGTCTCCAGAAATAATTTCTAGTTGGCCATTAGCATCTCCAAATACTCTATCTAAATGAAGAATCGCTTCCTCGTCAATTTCTATGCCAAAAACATAGGCTTCATTTCTCAAAAGATATAATGTCAATGAACCGGGGCCTGGCCCTATCTCAAGAACTTTAGATTTCGAATTAATTGGGAACCCCTCTTCACTACAAATTTCAATAGAGCGAGAGATTATCTTCGTATCTAAAAGAAAATGTTGACCCAATGATTTGTCGGGAACAATATGGTCTCTAAGTAAATCGACAAGAAGTCGGGGAGTTAAATCATCCATATTAATTCCTAATTAATTAGACGTACGTATTAGATGATCAAGAATACTACGATTGTTTAGTGGATCTTCGATTTCTATAAGGTACCTCTCTGCTAGTAACTTGACTGAATCAATTTCACAAGCCTCGTCTACTTCTGAAAACTCCATCCATCCGGCCATTCCACGGGATTGTACCATTTTTTGCGCCTTAGACTTGCCTATCCCTGGAAGAAGTTGGAAAGCATGTACTTTCAAAGAAATATTATTAGCACGATTATAAAATCCAAGATGTAGTTCTGAGTTATCCCTTATGGCACCAACTAGTTCATTGAGAAGTTCATCTTCACTGGTTGTTGAAAGATCACGATATCGGAGTAGAGACATTAGCCCTAGTTTATTTTCGGATACTGCAACTTTTACGCCATTACTTACACCATCTTTGACTAATACTTTAGCACGAACCAAATATAGAGACGGTTCAGTTAGTGCATGTACTTCATGCCCAACAGGCCTTCTATCGGACATATCCAATATTCTCAAATGTGTTTCACCTGAAAAAGGAGATATTGGGCCATCTCCGGCCTCAGAAGGGGAACTCGCATGCATTACGCTCAACTACCTCAGACAGGTCTTTATTCAAGAATTAACTCATTGAAGAAACACACGAATTTCTATACTCAAAGTACGTGTTGACGAATGGTAGTAATGATATCTTCTACCTCTGAAGTATCCATTGCAATTCTTTTACTTGAAATTATAACTCTAACTCCTTTGACATTTAACGGAGTTAATTCTGCCAATTTAGAGCATATTTCAGGGTATTGAGATAGTTTTTCATTTTCAGATAGGGCATTGTATAGTGCAACGAAAACCTTAGCATCAGTTTTTGTTCCGCCACGATTAGTGGATGCTGCCCACTCTGCATGTTGAAGGGCCATGATTTGCTCATAGGAAAGATCTCCACGTCTTTCGCGTGCATCAGATAAAAGTTCACGTACAGTAGCAAAATCTACAAATTCTTTCTCACTCATTAAAATCATCCCTTAATTGGTTTAAGATGCTCCGGACGAGCAACTACGGTCTTTTTCATATTACCATCTTTGAAATTAACAACATAAGCTCGACCTTGCTTTCCTGCAATAGTACCTGTACGGCCTTGGAATCGACGGTGAGGCATGCCTTTGTGTTGCGCACCATCTAATACGATAGCAACTCTATCTCCTTCAGCATACGGGTACATTACTCTATTAATGAAAACTCGGCCTTTATCACGCTTACTTTTCTTAAGAATTGAACGTGTTCCTTGGCGTTGTCCATGCGTCCTTGTTACCATGATATCACCTTACAGACCATAGGTCTTGGAAGCGGTCGACCTGCCTCGTATTCTTAAGGACTCGGATTTGATAAATAACTCATTCATAGTGAATATCTTCAACATCTAGCCAAAGAACTGTGCATTCTTTGTCCCCTAACACGCTACGAACAGAGGGCACTGTTCGGCCTTCATCGGAGTGAACTAGTTCCTTGACATATGTTCCAGCCTCACATCTAACCGAAAATTGGATTTCATCTTCTTCAACAATAATATCAGAAAGTGAGACTACTTTTCTTTTCCTATTTTTCGCCGCTCGGCGGTGAGCGACACGCTTAGGAGTCTCTTGAGATAACTCTACACCTGAAAGCGACGAAATTGCTTCAATTGCTGTTTTCTCATCTGGTATGCCATCTACTTTGAATCGTATTGTATATGATTTCTCAGAACGACTTTCTTTGACTTTAACGACTTCTCGGCGATCTGACCATCTCAAACTATTAATTTCAACCTTATCTACTGCATTTTCATTTACTGCTTTCTGAATTTCTTCAAGATTAGCCAATCTAGTTCCTGGTTTTTTAATTTCAATAACAAAAGGGCGTCCCATTCCTAGGCATCTAACATCTATGTCTTCTCGGCCCATTCCATGGAAAGATGTATCTTCTGCACCTAAAGAAAGACGAATTGGCTCACCAATTAGATCTTGAACAGAATCTGGATACTGTAACCCCGTCTCATTACATGATTCACATCCTTGTGCACGTCCACGACAAGCACGGCATGGCCATCGAGTTTGAGGAAGATCTCGAATTAATTTACGATATCGCCCATACATGAACACAGGCCGGATATCTACCTCAACCATCAAAGTTAATCCATCTACTAAAATCATTAAATCTGGCCTTTCTTTAACATAAGTGACCCCATTAACTAAGTTTGAAAGTTTAGATTGTATTTGGCTGACGAATGAAGGTTTGAGAGGGGCAGAGCCAGGAGAGCCGTGTCTTGAGCGAATCCTATCTTCTTCTTCCACTAAATCCTTAGGTAGGTGAATGCCAAGTTGAATCGTTGAATGTTCTACTTCACCAATTTTATCAATAATTCTTACCACTATATTATCAATGTCATCAAATAAATTCTCACACATTGGGCAGAGGTCATTTTTGACAGATGATTCTAATTCAGAGTTTCTTTGATAAGCTTCTTTTCTTATTTCTTGCCCGCCTTCTTCTCCTTTTGATGCTGTGCGCCTTCCAGAAAGCCTCTGAACACAAAAATCACAACAACCGATACGAATGATATGTTCTATTCCTAGAGGTGCAGGGCACGGTGGTGCATCCCAGTTTATTGTTGCACCTTCAAACTCAAAATCATCGCCATCATACCAAACTTCCTCTTCTAAAGGATTAATTTCCAGATTTTCATCGACTTCTACCTCGGACTGACCATATCCTGCATCTGCATAAAGAGCCCAAGAATCCTCATCATCGGAATCGGCCTTATGATTATCTTCTTTCATCTTCATCACCTATCGAAAAACGGAGTTGACCCGTATATTCGATGTACCTGCGAATCAGAGGCTGCATTTCAGCACTTCGGATACTTAAATTACTGACTCAAAGATTTACCGAGTTCTTCACAAACCTTTCTCAAGTGGGAAAATGAATGTATTCCAGAGGAACAACCAGTAGGCCATTCAAATCTGAGACCATATCTCCCAACTAGCTCGACTTTCGGTTTTTCTAGCATTAATCGGGAAATTTCTTCTTCTAATTCAAGAATTTTCTGTTCATTCTCTTGCCTAGGCTTACACTTAGCACATTGACACCTAGATCTTATTGAGACATAACTCAATGTGAAAGATTGCCCGTCATCAAATCTCAGTACACAATCTTCATCACTGCGTTCCAAATCTGTGAGTATGTTTCCATCTCCCATAGTCGTCCGGAAGAGGTTTCATCCTTCAACATAAGGGACAGATAACTCTGCAAATTCAGCAATCGATAAACACCCCTTCATATTCTATGTATATTTCACAAGTGCATGGTATTGCTCAACGAGCCGAAAATTCTCGGACCGATTTCAATACCTCAAGCATACCAGATATGCGAAGATATCACTAAATCTGCATCGACTTCATTCTTGCGTTCATTCAAATCATTACCTTTGGAAAAACGATGTTCTGTGCATGCATTGTACGCTTTCTGTAGAAAGGTAGATGATATTGTCGACGGAGATTGGCTACCTAATTTATCCAACTTAAATGCTAAAGATTTGAGTTCTCTGAATGAAAGAGCAGAATACAGATCTATTGCTCTGGCGATAGAAAGAATGAGTGAACCAGTAAATGATGATAAAAGTCATTTTCAAAGAGTAAGAGCATTGTTATGGTTCAGAGATAATCTTGATTCTATAGAAAAAAATATGCCTGTAAATCATCCTATTTTCATTGCACTAGAAGATACAATGAAAAAGTTCCCTATTAGAATTTCAGATTTAAAATTACTCATTGAAGGAATGGAAGATGATTTATTTCCAACTAATTACGAAAATTTCGAGGATTTGAGAAGTTACTGCTTCAAAGTAGCCTCTACTGTTGGGCTAAGTCTCATAGAAATATATGGTTATTCTAATCCAGATGCACGAGAGTATGCTGAAGAAATGGGTATATTCTTACAAATGGTAAATGTACTTAGAGACATACAAGAAGATAGAGAAAGAGGTAGACTATATTTACCAACTGGCGAATTAGAAATGTTTGGTATACAACCGCAAGAAATTGAAAATACGAATTTGGCTAATAGTAAGAAATGGAAGCGATTTATGAAACACTACATCAGTAGAACACGGACGCATAAAAATAATGCATTGAATTTGATCCCATTAATCGAAAATGATTCTAGAAGGAATCCTCAAATGATGTGTGCCGTTTACTCAAGTATTCTGTCTGAAGCTGAGAAAAGAAATGGAGATATCCTATCTAAGAGGTTACAATTGGGTTTTATGAAAAAAATTGGTTTCGCTCTTTCGGCTCTTGGATTATGGTCATTGTCTAAAGAATAATAAAAAATAATTTTTTATTAAAAATTATTTTCTTACTAATATCAATGTAAGTCCTAAACCAATTGGCATTAACATAACACCGAAAAATATCGAGATGATTGATTTCCATTTTTCACATTCAGATTCAATACATCTTTTCCATATCCATCGAGTTACGAAGATATCACCTGCAACCATGTGAGCCCAAGCAGCTGATGCTCCAGGCTTTGTCCCTAAAAGATCGGCAAGACCCTGTAAGGCATTTGAAGGATCTAAGGTATCTGAGATTAAATTAACTAAACCAGATATATCTGAAAGAGAGAGAATGTACCATATGGCAATAGGGCCGAAGAAAAACCAAGGACCCTGCATTAATTTGTGAGTCATCTCGTGATTAGGGTACAGCAACATTGCTATCCAAAAAGGTCCAACCCACATTGTGGACAAGAAAAACGAAAAATCATAAACATCCATATTATCACTTCAATTAATTATATTCTTTATTTCTTCCAGTACTTCGGTTGTTGGCCAATAGGTTTTAGATGTCCAAATTATCTTTCCAAAAGTATCCATTATCTGAAGAGTAGGTGTCGATGGATAACCGAAGGAATCGTAAAATGAGACTGTACTTTCTGATCTCGATTCTAGATCGATTACCGGGGTATCTTCAGGAGGAAGTACCAGAGGCCAAGAAACAGGATTAGTTGCATTTTCATGATTACCATATACCTCTTCAACGTAAGAAACGGATTCAAAAGAAGGATATCTATGTATACTGAGTAATGAGGTATTGCTAATGTTTCCATTGTTAACCTCATCTGAAATTATGTCAGTCCAAGAATGGCATCCCATACAACCTGCAGCCACCCAAATCAAAAGCACTGGGCCTTCAGAAACATACTCTTCTAAGATTAAATCGGTATTATTTGAATAGTTGGACATCAATGGTGCTGTAAATGACATTCTCTCAGGTGGAGAACTAGAGGGAATTTCTTCATCAATAAACTCCTGTGTTTCAGATATGCATCCGGCTAGTACACTGCTTAAAAGAAGAAAAATAACCCCTAATGTCTTCATAACGATACCACTGATTTTACTTTTTTCGGCTTCTTAAGATCTCCAAACCAAGTGTCTATCCCATTCCAGTCTGGTTCAACCCCTAAGTCAGAAAGCACTAGCTTACTAGTAATTCTTCCACTTTCAAATATCGTAGGGAGACCACTTCCAGGATGAGTACCTCCACCCACGAGGAATAGATTATCCAATTCTTCGAATCTATTGTGAGGACGCCTCCATAGCATCTGATCTAAGGAATGTGCTAAGTTGAATACTGCACCACGATAGATATCAGATGAGTTCCAGTCATCGGGAGTTACTATCGTTTTGGAGACAATTGATTCACGGATGTTACCAAAGCCAAGTTTCTCCTGCATCATGTCTAAGATAACCTCGCTATAATCATCCTTAATATCGTCCCAGACTATACTTTCATCAGTATTAGGAACTGGTACGAGCACATACAGAGTAGATTTCCCATCGGGTGCCAAACTAGGATCAGTGATACAAGCATTCTGAACATATAGTGAAGGATCATTCCATGTTATTTTGTGCTGAGTTATATCTTTGAGATTATTTTCATACTCTTTAGATGCATAAATTTGATGGTGGGGTTGTTGATATAACTTATCCATACCAAGGTATAGCATGAATGTAGAACATGAATATCCTTTTTTCTGTAATTTTTTATTGGACCAACGCTTTCGGCGTGAATCAGGGACCAGTGTGGTCATGGCATGAGCAAAATCTGCATTCAAAATTGTTTTCTTTGCTCTATATTCGCCCTCATCAGTTTTCACACCAATTACTGTTTTACCATCATAGATTAATTCTTTAACTTCAGTATTCAATTTAATCTCTACACCCATCTCAATAGCGATATCAGCCATCTTCTTAGTTATCGAACCTAGGCCTCCTTTGGCATGAAATATACCATACTCATATTCCAAAAAGGCTAAGATTGTAAATAATGAAGGAGCATGGAAAGGACTCATTCCAAGGTATTTAGTTTGGAAAGACATAGCTAACCTAACTCTCTCATCATCAAATAATCTTGAGAGGTCACTAGCTACAGAAGCCCATGGCTTTAGTATAGTTGCAACTTTCATTGCTCTCTTAGTGAACAAATCAGATGGACCCTTCCAAGGAGTCTGCAAACATATCCGAGAATAATCTAGTTTCTTCCTATTTTCGAGCACATACTTCTCAAAACCTTCCGCATTTTTATCTCCAGATAATTCTCTGATTCTCTGGGTCATTTGATCTAGATTAGATGTTGCATCAATGAAACCTCCTGCTCCAAACGTTAGACGATATGAAGGATCTAAAGGGATGAGCCCAAGATCAGAATGTGCATCTCTGCCTATTGCCTGAAAGATTTCTTCTATGACTTCAGGGTAATGGAAAAATGTAGGGCCTCTGTCAAATTTAAATCCGTCCATTTCTACAATTTTAGTACGTCCACCAACTTCAGAAGATTTTTCTAACATTGTTACTTTAACGCCAGAATGGGCTAGTAGTAAGGCGGATGCAAGGCCACCAGGACCGGCTCCTACAATTATAACATCCTGAGAATTTGATACACTCATAGTTGTGCTAACGACCTAACAGATATAAAAAAGCGTTTTTTATTTCAGTCAATTATTATCATGATCTATTAAAAAAATAAAATTGAAATTTTATTCTGAACAAGCATTAATATACATATTCGGAAATCTGTATTTACAAAATATACATCTATTAAATAGTGTTACAAATACGCGGGAAAATTATGCACAAAAGAAATGCATTGATAGCCCTAATAATGACCGCCTTTCTAGTTACATCACCAATAGCATTGGCTGATTCTAACGATGATATCCCAACTAATGCAACAAATACTGGTGTACACGATTCACTGGTAGATGCACTAGTTAAAGCAGATTTGGTTGCCACACTACAAGGTGATGGACCGTTCACAGTATTCGCTCCAACAGATCAAGCATTCGCTGACGCAGGAATCGATTTAGATTCATTCACAACTGATGAAGAAATCGCTGTATTAACAGATATTTTGCTTTACCACGTTTACTCAGGTGCAGTATATGCTGCTGATGTAACAGATGGATTAACTGTAGCAATGGTTAACGGAGATGATGCTTCATTCACAGTAACTGATGGAACTGTAATGGTTGGAGATGCTACTGTAACTACAGCTGATGTTATGGCGTCAAACGGTGTAATCCATGTTATCGACAAGGTATTAATGCCACCAGCTGACTTGGTAGATATTGCAGCAGTTGCAATGTCAACAGGAGTACACGACTCATTAGTGGCTGCTCTAGTAAAGGCTAACTTGGTTGCTACATTACAAGGTGATGGACCGTTCACAGTATTCGCTCCAACAGATCAAGCATTCGCTGATGCTGGAATCGATTTAGATGCATTCACAACTGATGAAGAAATCGCTGCTCTAACAGATATCTTACTTTACCACGTTTATTCAGGAGCGGTCAATGCTGCTGGTGTAACAGATGGATTAACTGTAGCAATGGTTAACGGAGATGAGGCTTCATTCACAGTAACAGATGGAACTGTAATGATTGAAGATGCTACAGTGACAGCGGCTGATGTTATGGCATCAAACGGTGTTATCCATGTCATCGACAAGGTACTAATGCCACCAGTTCCATACACTGGAATAGGTATTTGTTACAATACTGCTACACACATGATTGCAGCCGGAGCTTCAATAGAAGAATGTGGAGCATACATGTATGTAGAAAACTACAGTATGGGTGGAGAAGAATTTACTGGATGCTACAATACAGTTTCTCACGCACTTACAGATACTACACAATCAATTTGTGAATCATACATGTGGACTCCTCCAGTAGATATTGCAACAACCGCAATGTCAACAGGAATTCACAGTTCTTTGGTGGCTGCTCTATCAGCTGCTAATTTGGTAAGCACATTACAAGGTGATGGGCCATTCACTGTATTCGCTCCAACAGATCAAGCATTCGCTGATGCTGGAATCGATTTGTCAGCATTTGACACAGATGAAGAGATCGCTGCTCTAACAGATATCTTACTTTACCACGTTTATTCAGGAGCGGTCAATGCTGCAGGTGTAACAGATGGATTAACTGTAGCTATGGTTAACGGAGATGA
>Ga0209631_10001741_pt1 | contig 27180 bp, 18 predicted proteins | sample COG_08_FD_184752 | JGI IMG/M metagenome (GOLD analysis project Ga0209631, IMG submission 184752) | Pelagic Microbial community sample from North Sea - COGITO 998_met_08 (SPAdes) (version 2) | ecosystem: Environmental > Aquatic > Marine > Neritic zone/Coastal water | place: Helgoland, sampling... | reverse complement strand
AGGACGGAGACCATCTGGGAGAACAAGTACTACGTGTGTTGTTAGTGAGTGACGCGTGGCGCCGAACTAATGTAATATCTACGTCGATCGACCACCAAACTTTTCACACAACCGATGGCGCTGCCGTCCCTCTCCGTGTTGGAGGTTAGAGATGGGGAGGACGCCGCCGCGCTGCTCGGGGAGGACGCCGCCGCGCTGCTCATGGAGCACGGTGCGGTCGTGGTGAGAGGCGTGGTCTCCCTCGCGACGTGCACGGAGACGCGGGCGTGTGTGAACGAGCGCCTCAGGTTGGCCAGTCTCGAGGCTTTCGGCGAGGCGAGCACGGCGACCGAGTTTTCGGCGGCGGGAAGAACGCCCGAGCAGGTCGACGCGGCCGCCAGGTACTTCGGCAACGTCACCAGCCCTGTAAATCGTCGCGACCTCAAGCTCGCGCTGAACGACGAGGTCGGCGAGTGCGTGCGCCAGCTTTTGCGCGCGTGCGGACCGTGCATCGCATCGATACTCACGGAAGAGGCCGAGATGTGCGAGCTCAGTGCCCTCGTCTCGGACCCGGGCGCCGCCGCGCAGCCGCTCCACCCGGACACGCAGATGTCTGGGGCGTACGCGCACTGCGGGCTGATCACCGCGTTCATCGCTCTGCAGGACGTGACGCTCGAGACGGGACCGACGGAGGTTTGCGCGAGGAGCAACACGGCTGAGGCGCACCGGGCGTTGTCGAGCGGCGCCGGCGAGGCGGAGAAGCTCCGCTCCCTGACCGCCGCCGGGATCCCCGCGCCCCGCCCGACGCCGCTGAACGCTGGCGACGTCATGCTGATGGACTCGAGGGCGATCCACAGGGGCGGGGCGAACGAGGGAGGCGCGAGACGGACGCTGATGGTTTGCACGTTTCAGGTGCCCAACAATCCGGCGCCCGGGAGCACGTACTCGCTGCTGGACGAGTACGCGGGGCGGTTCAGGCTCGGGGGGTTCGAGCGGTGGCGGGACCCGGCCGCGGCGACGGCGCTTTAGCGTAGAGTGTAGAGCAGTAGCGGTAGCAGTAGCAGTAGCGTGCGTTCATGACACTTAGAGAGCTGGCTAAATCCTAGGTAAATTGGACGTCACTCCAAGCTGAGCACGTCGATGGACACCGGGACGTGCTCAATCTCCGACACGATCACCTTACCGTCCGGCAGCTTCTTCGCGGGCCTCTCCGGCACCTTCTCGAAGTACACCACCTCGTTCTCCGTCACGTACTTTTTCCGAAGGTTCATCAGCGCCTCGCTCTCCTCCAGCGCCGCGGTTTTCCATCGGTCCGCCTCGCCCGCGGCGTCCCGGCCCCGGGCTAAGTGTTTATTGGCGGCGTCGCAACACGCGATGGCCTCCCCGATGTCGCCCGATACGAACGCCTCCTCCGCGGCGCACCTGTACGCCCGCGCTCTGTGGACACTCGCGCCGAGCAGGATGTACGCCTGCAGCTTGCGGCTGATCCGGTTAAAGTCCCGGATGTTTTCGTTGAGGACGGCGTCAGCCTCCTTGTACAGGTCGTGCGCCCCGAGGTGGAGCTTGGCGACGAGGTCCCCGCCGGTGCCGCGCTCCTCCGCGCGCCGCGCCGTCGCCGCCTGCGCCTCGGCGAGGCACACCGCCCGCATCGCGTCCGCCATGGAAGGTAACAGCTCGTTCGGCCGCTCCGGGTCCGGACTGAGACCCGGTAACACTCTCGTCGCCGCGTGCTTATAAACCCCCGCGGCTCTTCGAAGCGTCGTGGCCACGCCCGGCGCGCACTCGCCCAGCACGGGGCCCGGAGACCTCGGCGTGGTACTGGAGTCCGTCGCGGGTTTGGACTTGTCCCCGACGGGCGTATCGAGCACGCTGCCGCCGACGACGACGAGTCTGTCGCCGCCGGGGTCGCATTCGTGCCGCTCGGGTCCCACCGGCGCCCGCGGGCACTGGTCCACCGTCAGCGCCGCCTCGTCCCTGACGCGCGCGGCGAGGAGCATCCAGGCCATGCCGCGCTCCTGTTCGAGCGCGCGGTCTAATCCCTTGAGCTTGTGCATGACGTCGCCTCCCTCCAGCGGGCTGGACCACTTGAACTTGAGCTCCCCGGACCGGTTCGAGATCTGGAGGTTGTCCTTCTTGGAGCAGAGGCTGTCGATGAGCGGGACGTACGCCTCGCACGCTTTGGTTCGCTCGGAGACTTTGGCGGGATCCCTGATCTCGCCCCTGGTGGAGCATAGGTCCCGTCGGGCGCTGTGATATAGAGGGGGAGGAGGGGGAAGGTCAGCGGCGGTTCGGCACCTCGGAGATGGCTGACGCATCGGGAACGACGGGGTCGGGGGTACCTGCTGATGGTGCGCAGGGCCTCGAGCGAGAGCGACTCGTTGCTCTTGAGCTCCTCCTCGAACACGAACGGTTCGGTCTCCAGCTCCCCGGCGAAGTCGAAGAGCGGCAACATGGCCGAGCGCCGGTGTGCCTCCTCGGGTGCGCCTGATACAATGATGTCAGCATCGCGAAACAAACTGGAGGAAACACGGCGTCGGGGGCCATTCCTGCGAGGGCGGGTTTCGGCGAAGATGGCGGCTTCGCGGGTGGCCGGTCGATACCTGGTGCTCGACCACCTGGACGTGCGTCAACCCTACCCGTTCATCCGCCTGTGGGAGCGATGGGGACTCGGCGAAGGTCCCCCGGGGGAGGAGACACGGCGCCATCGCAGCGCCGAGCCGCCGTGGTCCCAGCCGCGCCCTTCGCCGCCCCCGGACCACCGGCATCGCCGGCCCCGACGCGAAGATCCCCCCGCGCCGACATTCAGGGAAGCTCCACGAGAGTCCGACCCCATCTGGGACGACGAGGTATCGGCGGATGGCCGGGAAGACGAGCGCCCTCCGTCCGACTTTGAGACGCACGATGATGAGGACGAGGACGAGGGCACCGCCGAGGAGGAGCCGAAGGAAGACCCCGGCGTCCCACCTCCTCCTCCACCGGCCCCTCCCGCGTCGGAGCCGGCGATGGTCACCGTGGACGAGATGCGCGCGATGGGCGCCAAGGCTCCCCTCGTGCCCACCAAGAGGGTCGTGTCCGACGAGGAGGCTCGGGCGCTGGCTGAAAGAAAAGAAGCCGCGGCGGCGGCGGTGCGACGCCGCCTCGAAGAGCTCACCATCCGCCAGGCGGAGACGGACGCGGCGGCGGCGGCGGAGAAGAAAGAGGACCCGGTGGAACCACCGGAGCCCACGCCGGAACCCACGCCGACGCCGGCGCCCGAGAAGCAACCGAAGGAGGAACCGAAGGAGGAACCGAAGGAGGCCTTCGCGGAGCTTCAGAGGTACGCCCCCGACGAGCTCCGGGCGATGAACGTGAACTGCGAATCACCCCCGCCGGGCTTCAAAGCCGACCCGGGGTGGGCCGTCTCGTCCCGTGCGCCCAAGCCCAAGAGACGCGACGCCGCGGCCGCCGCCGAGGAGGAGCGAAAGGACCGCGAGGACGACGCCGCCGCGGATGCGCTCCGGATAGAAATCGCAAAGGTGGACGCCGCGGGTTGGTCGCTCTGGGAGGACGACGAGGCAGCCTTCGCCGAGGACCAGGCGTTGGCGCTCAGCGCCCTAAAGGAGATCGACGACGGCAAGGCCTCGCTCGTCGCCGAGGCGGACGCGCGGGCTGACGCCAGGGCGACGCCGAGGGTTGACTTGGTGGTGTTTCCGCCGGGGGCGCTGTCGGCGTTTTCAAAAAACGACGTGGATACCTCCGGGTGCACGCGACCCTACGCCGACGTCAAGTCGTCGCTCGGCGTGGTCTTCGGGACGTGGTCCGAGGTTGACGGGGGCGCCGGCGGGTGGCGCGCGAGGGTGGGATTCGTGCAGCCGTGGGAAGGTGAGCCGGACGCGCTCGTCGCGTGGCTCAACGCGGATGAAGCCGCCGGCGACGCCGCGGGCGCCTCGATGATCAAGCCGGTGGGCTGGCTCAAGACGATGCACATGACGGGACCGGCGCTCACCGCCTCGATAACGTCCGCGTACGAGCTCCTGGCTGACCGTAGCAGGTTTGTGGGTGCGCCGCCGCCTGCGTCGGCTATGTACGTCAGTCTGGACGTGGTTCGGACGGTGACGGAGGAGCGAGCCTGCGTGGAGGTTTATGACTTGCGCACGGGCCGAGAGCTGGTGTTCGAGCTCTCCGGCGAGGACGACGACGACGAATGACTTAGCTAGTAGATCGATAATAAAGTTTAGCCACTAATAAGATTAAGACCTGAGCTTGAGGAAGTCCTGCATGGCGTCGGCCAGCCCCGGGGTCCACTTCCTGTAAGACAAGAGCCAACCCTTGTCGCCGTATTTCCCGCACTGCGCGTCGTCAATCTGGCACAAATCGAGCCAGGTGTCCTCAGCCTTGGCCGCGTCCCCACCGCGCCAGTACGTCGCCACGAGCGCCGCGCGGACGTCGCTGGAGTACAGCTGCCGCGCGAGCGTCTCCAGTCGGCTCGTGGCGCCCTGCAAGTCGCCAGCCTCGAACGTCGCGAATCCCGCCTGCGCCGCCGCGATTTTCGCCTCGCGCTTCTGCCGGTTCGTGTTGAACAGATCCGCCGCGGCGTCGTAGTCGACGACAGCCTCGTCCCACCGCCCCAGTTCCTTGAGCGCCTGCGCGCGTTCAAACCTGGGCGTCGCGGCGTCCGCCCCCGTAGGTCTCAGCTCCAAGCACTTGCCGTAATCATCCACCGCGCCGGCGTAGTCTTTCAGGCCCTCCTTGGCGTTTGCCCTGCCGAACAGCGCTCCGGGGGCGGACGTTCCGGCGGGTGACACGGATAGGGACGAGTCGTACGCGGCGACGGCGTCGTTCCACCTGTACGCGTCCACCCTCACGTCGCCCAGCAGCTTCCACGTGGCAGCCTTGGCGAGTACGTCAGCCTTGGTCGGGTTCGAGTCGCCGGTTAAGGAACAGGAACCGGTTAAAACATCGGACAGCGCCCCGTCCGCCTCGTCCAGTCGCCCGATCTCGTACATATCCCGGGCCTTGTCCATCGCCCGGAACGCGTCCTTGCTGCACACGTTGGGCTGCGACAACGTCATCTCCACGGAGTTGATGCCGGGCAGGAATTCATCGAACTGCGCCGGGTCGTAGTCGCTGTAGGTCTTGGCGTCCACCGGCGGCGGCATCGACATCGACATCGAGGACAGCGCCGCGGCGACGGCGACGGCGGCGAATGCGGAGCCCTTCGTCTCTTCCTCCTCATCCCCGTCCGTGTCGCGTTTCGTGCGCTCCTGCGCGAGCTCCACGGTGAGCACGCTGACGTTGCGGAGTCCGTGCCACGCGAGGCTCTCGCAGTGTACCTCCGTCGCCGAGAGCCCGCGCGCTTCGGCGGTGCGGAAAAACATATCGAGGTGCGGGTCCCGTCCCCACCCGGCGCTTCCCCTGCCCGCGAGCATGGCGGCCCCGCACCTGTGCTGGTGTCCCAGCACCACCTTGGTGTTCTCGTCGGCGTTGTTGGTCAGGAGCTCGCGTATGGTGTCGCAGAGCGGGCCGTGACCCCCGACGCTGTAGGTGCAATCCGACCCGATGACGAGGTCGAACGGGGCGACGTCGACGATCGTCGCGGGCATCTTCCCGCCGCCCCACCTGTACCCGGCGACGTGAATGTCGCACGACGGGTCGATAGCGCCACCTGGTGCCTTGTTGCGCGCGGCGTTGTCCTTCGCGAGCTTGAGCAAGGACTCCGATCCGCCGTCGGTGAGGACCACCCGCGCGGCGCCCATCGCGGCTGCCGCCAGCCCAACCGCTCCGGTTCCGCTTCCCAGCTCGAGCACGGACGCTCCGTCGAGGCCCAGCGAATTCGCGTTCGCCTCGATCCATCGCGTGAGAACCGCGCTGGAGCTCCATACCTTCCCGCCGGTGCCGTAGCCGCCGCTCCAGCCCGGAGCCTCGAGGTCCAGCCCGACGGAAGACGTGGCAGCAGCTCTGGGGACGTGTCGGCACCCGGGACGCGATGGGCTCACGAGGGCGGACCCGCGACGACGCGACGCGACGAGCGGCGCGGCCGCGATACCGGGTACGTTCGCGGTGCACGTGGACCCGCGCATCTCGGTCGACCCGTCCCTCTCGTGCTCTATTCAAGTGTCGCGGCTACCATCAGGTGGAGACGATAGATAAGGAATCTCCTCGCTTTTTTTACCGTCGCATCGTCTAAAATAACTACCAGGACGGGGGGACGTTGAAGAGCGTCCCCTGCAACCCCGCGGAATTCCTCAGCGCACCCATGACCGGTCCCTCGATCCCGCACCCCGCCTTGAGCGCGGCGAGCACCGCCGGGAGCACCTCGCCCTCCATCAACCCCGCGTCGTCGGCCGCGTCGTCCCCGGCGCCGCCGTCCACCCTCGCGCCGTTCATGAGCAACAGGACGGCCACCGCCGCCGACGCCTCGCCGCGTCCCACGGCCGCGACCAGCGCCTCGCTCTTCTCCTCGTTCGCCCCGGGGCCGATGCACGCGAGGCCGTGGAGCACCGCGGCGGCGTTCAGCGCCCCCGCCGCGGACTCCATCGACCCGGGCTCGTACGAACCCTTAGTCACGTAAACGCCTTCGACGTATTTCGCCGTGATGGCCGCGAGGGCAGCCTCCACGGACTCGCACCCCGCGGCGACCGGCGCCGGAACGCCCGCCGTTCCGTCGTCCTCGTCGTCCTCGTCGTCCTTGTCGTCGTCGTCGTCCTCGTCGGATTCGAGCCACGCGTCGTCGTCGTCGTCGTCTTCCTCCGTCGTCGTCGGCTTCCCGTTCGCTTTCTTCTTCGTCGACGTCGAAGCTCTTCGCCTCCCGGCTTCGTACACGGCGTTGGCGGCGTCGTTGCCGATTGACTTGAACAGCTCTAGCACGGGCGGCGTCCACGCGTCCCTGTCCAGCGCGAGCGATCTCACCTTGGAGACGTGCGCGCCGAGGTGCCTGTGTATCCCCGCGCACCTCTGGCATATCACGACGCAGAGGTTGAGCGAAGCCCAGTCGGGATCGGCGCCGCCGCAATCGGCGCATCGATCGTTGCCCGGGATCGACGCCAGCGCCGTCCTCGGATCTTCTTGTCCCGCGCCGCTCTTCTCGTTCGCCGCCGCCGACGCGTTCGCGTCGCCCCTTCCGGGCGTGGCCTGGGTATCTCCCGGTGCGTTCATGGATATGAGCTCGGCTATGACCCCTTGCAGATCCGAGAGCCACGCGTTCATCTCCTCCTCGGACTCGGCCTGCATCAGCAGAGTGTGCGACGGCGATATGATGCGGAAACAGTGAGGCCGTCCGGCGACGCTCTTATCACCCTCGTCCGCGCCGGGCTTGACGCACGATAGGCGCAGGTTGACGACAGCCTCGGCGGGGGACTGGGCGCCCGTCGCCTCGGGTTCGGGCGCGGCGTTCTGCCTCACAGCGTGCCACACCGCCCCTATACCCCCCGCTATGCCCTTCACCGCCGTGCCCATCAACCCGTGGTGTCCGCCCTCGTTCGTCTCGTCGGCACCCTCCTCGTCCTCCGGTTTCTTGCCGCCCGGCCGTTTCCACCTCGGCTCGATCGGCGTGTGCGCGACGAGCCGCCCGAGGCTGTCCAGCACGAAGTACCGCCTGGTCCAGCCGCTGAACCTGTGGTTCGCGTTCCTCTGCAGTAAGTACCCGCGCCGGATGGCCCGCGAACCCAGCCTGCTGCCCTCCGTCGCGCCCTCTAGCAGTGATTTACGAATCGCGGCGTCCGCGGATCGACCCTGGCTCATCCCCGGCAGGTTCTGCGACGACGGCGACGGGGACACCGAGACTTCGCGCTCGTTTTTGGGTTTCCACGCTCGGGGCCCCCACGCGCCACTCGGAGCGTCCTTCTCCCAGCGCTCCGCGATGGTTTTCGACACGGCACCCGCCACCGCCGACGATACGTCCCCGTCGTCCCCGGGGATATCCCCGTCCCCGGGTGCCGACTGCGCCGTAGGCGAGCTCGACGACGACGCCTGCTCCCGGTCGGTGACGCCGAAGGTTGCCTCCATCCTTCGACTCGCCTGCAGCATCCGCATCTCCGCCTGCGCCCTGCTCGCCATCGAGTACTCCTCGATCTCTCTGAGGTTATCCTCCAGCGATGACGTCACTTTCGCGGCGTCCACGAAGAACCTGTGAAGCGCCTGCATGGTCTCCCGGGCGGACTCGAGCAACACGTACCGCCTCCGGCCCTCGACGTTGCACGCCGCCAGCGCGAGCCGGGCCCTCGCCGCTTCCAGGTTCTCCTTCGCGGCGGTGAGCTCGTCCTGCGCCTTGCCCCGCGCGAGCTCTGTGGTTCGTGAGAGGTAGTGTTCCCTGGCGCGTTCGCACGCCGCCTTCTTGTGGTCGTAATGGTCGCGGAGTTGAGCGACCTCGCGGAGGTCCTCGTCGATGAATTGGCGCAGCGGTGTGAGCGAGACGTCCCTGACGCGCCTGCCGAGGGACTCGCGGCACGTGCCCACCGCGCGCAAGGCGTCGGCGATCGGGCCGAGTAAAGGCGCGCCGACGGCCGCGGCCATGGGCGCGGCCATCTCGTCGTCCTCGGACGCGGCGACGGTGCCGACCCGTTCCAACGCGGCCGCGAAGGCAGCCTCGGATGGCTGGTTGAACCCGCGCGGCGCGCGGGGCTCGTCGTCCGCGTCGGAGTCATCCGCGGCGACGCCGGTGGCTAGGCTCTCCATGCCCGCGAGCACCCCGCCGAGCATGCCCCCGATGCCGTCCACGACCCCGGCCGCGTCCCCACCGAACCCGCCCCCCGCGAAGGGTCCGGTGGGCGAGAGAGACCTGGCGTAATGGCCGTACGCGCGCGACACCGCGTCGAACTCCCGGATGAGCCATTTGTTCTCCTGCTCGTGTACCTTGAGGCCGACCTCCCAGTTCGGGGTGTCCTCCAGGTGGTGGAGCGGGTAACTCATCGCGACGCCCGCTAGTCGACGCCGTGGAGGCCTACGCGCGCAATTCTGAGAATGTCCAGTCAGCGTGGAACGAGCTCTCTTCGTGCTAAAATCGGTGCTAACGCTACTAGTCCGGCTCGTCACAAGGGGAAGACGAGGTGGGTGGCGAACTCCATGATGGTCGGCTCCAGCACGTACCTCGCCCCAAAGTACGCGATCACCCCGAACGCGATCGATATCGGCAGCGCGGGTAGCGCCCGCTCGTAAACGCCCAGGAGGAACAAGGTGCCCACCAAACCTTGAAGCACCGCGATGAAACACGCCGTCGCGACGAAAGTGTCGTACATCGCGGCTCTCGCGACGAGCACGGAGTAAAAGATGAAATCCCCGAGGCCGAGCTTGATGGAGTCCGGGAGCGCGAACAGTTTGCGGCCGATGATCGGGTCCACGTAGGCTGGCGCCTGCCTCTCCGGGTCGTCTCCGGAGGTTCCGTACACGGATGAAACCAGCGGCGCCGACTCGGACTCGTCTCCATCCCCGTCGCCGTCGCCGTCCGCCGAATCGACCTCCCGTATCTCCGCTACGGCGCTCGTCGTCTCCCCAATCCCCGGCCCGCTTCCCCTGCCCCGGTACCTCGCCTCGCCCACGCGCGTCCCCGACGACATGAAAGCCTCGATGACCCCGCCGCCCCCGCCGCCCCTGTTCTGCCTCACCGGCCTCCGCGTCGGCCTCGCCTCGTACACGAGCGCGGGGATCTCCTCGTTCCGTTCCTCCGCGAGCTCCACGAGCACCCTCAACGGCCCGCCCGGCGTGAGCACCGCGTACATGTCGTACAGCGCCATCGCCACCAACAGGGTCCACGTGGTCCACTCGGGGATCCTGGTAAAGTAGAACGCGACGATGGCCGCTATGGCGATGAGGTACGCCTGGCGCATCGCCAGCGGCGAGGGCCAGAAGAACACGGCGAGGACGCCGACGATGCTGAAGTTGTAGACGCAGAACGTGTACGTGAGAATGTCCAGGGGTACGCCAAGCGCCTGGATGAGCTCGTAGCCGACGGCGGCGCCGAGGACGCCGAAGATGAGCAAGCCGCTGAAGCCCATGTACGCCCACAGGCATTTGGTGTAGTTGTACTTGAACAGGAAGAATATGAGGAACGTGGCGGCGGTGATGAAGGCGACGAACACTAAGGAGTTCTCTATGGCTCCGGTCAGCTTATCGCTGTTCGAGTCGGACTCCTGCGCGGGGGCAGTAGGTTCGGATGTCAGTTTTTAGGTTTGGTCAGATTGGTGGGTGCCCAACTTGGGTCACGCGAAGGGAGGGCGTCGCGCCGTGTCGTTGAATGGTCGCACCTCCTCCTGATACGCGGCCGTGGCTATGCCTCCCTGCATCTGCATCGCGTTCGCATTGTCCCCCACCCTGAGCGTGAGGACCAGCCCCGTGACGATGACCATGCAGATGGACACGGGCGTGACGATGGCGATGATCTCCTCGCCGGTGTCCAGCAGTCCTGGTGGCTCGCCCGGCTTCCTGCTGGGTGCCATCCTGGGCGGACCCATGGCGACCGATGCGCCTCCGCGCTCCCTCTCGTCCCGACCGGAGCGCGGTCACGGCGTCGAGGGCGTCCCGCGGCTCTCGACCTGCGTTTGAACCGCTCGCAGTGGAAAGTGAGGCGTGGACAGGCTGACAGGTCTCCTCCTGCCAGCTGGCCAGCCACCGTTGCCAAAATCGCTCGAGGCGCGGCCACGTTCCGCACAACACAAGGCGCGCTGCTCGATCCGGAGCACCCCCGACGACCGCGCATTCTTCTCGCGACACCCTAGCTAAGCCACTCACCATGTCGATGTTCGCTGCCCTGATGGACATGCCCAACCGCGGAGACCGCAGCAACGGCTCCTCGGCGGCGCCGAAAAACACGGCCCCGCCCAGCGGCGCATCCAAGAAGAAGAAAAAGAAGGGAGGCGGCGGTGGACCCAAGCCACAGGACGACGCCGCCATCGCCGCGAGGCTACAGATGTGAGCACACGTGAATCCCCGTATCGATCCCCGGACTTTCACGTCGGCAGTGAGCACCGCGGACTCCGACGACCTCGGTTCCGGAAAATCTGGCACCCTCCCGCGATTCCACTGACCTCGCCACCTCCGCTCCCAACCCCCTCTTCACCCCGCAGGCTCGAGGAACTGGACAACGCGCCCCAGTCGCAGGGCGAAGAGCAGTGGTCCACGGTATCCAAGGGCGCCCTCCCAAAGACCGTCGCGAAGACGGTGGCCAAGGAATTCGTCAACGATCCAGCCGCGGTGACTGCCGCCCACGCGACGGGCCACGCCTTCGGCGCGCTGACCAAGTTCATGGAACCCGACGACGGCGACGAAGACGACGAAACGCAACAGGAGGAGCCCTCAGGCGCGCTCAACGTCTCCGACTTTAAGGTGTCGACACCGTTCTTCCACGTGTTCGAGGACACGGGTAAAGGCGTGTGGTGCTGCGTGGTGACGTCGCCGTCTGGCTTTGACTCGGCGCCCGTGCCGATCACCGCCACGGTCAAGCGGGTGGGTAAACTGAAGCCGAACTCGCCGCCGCCGACGCTGGAACCCGAGGAGAACACCGAGGTGATCCTCGACTTCAAGCGTCGGCAGAAGGAGGAACGCAAGAAGGCCGCCGCCGAGGGCGGCAAGAAGAAGAAGAAAAAGAAAAAAAGCCCAGAGGAACCCGAGACGACCTCCGAGGTGACCGTGACCGAACACCACGACGTGGACAAAACGGAGCTGTCGAAGTCGATCATGAACGATCTGTTCGCGGCGCCGGTGTACACGGCCCCGATAGAGTCCGCGGAGGTTCAACGGGAAGTGTCGGACAAAGGGAACGTCTTCGACGCCATCCAACGCGAGACTAGTAGGGTACTACCGGATCCGCCGCGGGAGCGACCCCGAGGCGTGCCGCCGCCCCCGGGCCTCGGCGGGTTCGTGCAGCCCCAGCAGCAGCAGCAGCAGCAGCGGGGTCAGTACGCCGAGCCGCCGCTCTACTCGGAACGACCCGCTCCCACAGCGCCGGCACCCGCTCCGGACTCGGCTGCGATCATGGCGCAGATGCAGGCGCAGATGTCGCAGATGATGCAGGCGCAGCAGGGCGCGCTCATCTCCCAGCAGGCCGCCGCCCTCGAGCAGGCGCAGGCGCAGATGCTCGCGATGCAGGCGCAGATGGCGACGATGCAGCGCCAGCTCGAGGAGACCAAGGCGCGCGAGGCGGCGCAGCGGGAGCAGCGGGAACGAGCGGCTCAACTCGACCGCGACTGGCGCGCAAACGCCCCGGAACCGAACGGCGCGGAGGCTCTCAAGGCGAACCCGTTCAAGGGGATGGGGGGAGGAGGAGGAGGAACGCGGGCGACGGGCGGCGTGAAGCCGAACCCGTTCCGCAAGGCGGGCGGCGGCGGCGGCGGCGGCGGGGGCGCGGGTTCGAGCGGACCGCCGCCCGGGTTCGAGGCGCGGCAAGAACCTCCGAGGGCGCCGAGAGACCCAAACGCTTACGTTCCGCCGGCGCTCAGGCAGCAGGAGCAGTGATAGCAGATAGGTAGCCGAATAATATACGATAGCGATAACAAAGCGTGTCTGATGACGTCCCCCTACATGCACTTCTGGAACTCCAGGGCGACCGTCCTCTGGCTCGGATTGGAAGCGATCGCGGCCATGACGGTGTCGAAGCGCTCGGTCCTGACTGGCAATCGCACCGTCTCCTCGCCGGTCTTGACGCTCACCCCGCCGTAGTCCGTCGTGGAGTTGAAGACGACCCCGCTGGTGGCGATGAGCTCGTCTCCGACGTTCACGAGTCCAGTCTTGGCCGCGTTTCCATCCTCGACAATCTCACCGACGTAGATGCCCCCCTCCTTCTTCTCCTCGAGCACGAGGCCGAGCGGTCGCAAAATGTTGATGGTGTACCGCGTGCATCCCGGAGGGGGCTTGTCCTCAGCCTCCTCCTCGGCGGCGGCCCGGACCACGGCACCACGCCTGACGGAACGACGCGCTCGCACGGGCGCTCGGAGCGTGACGGGAACGGATCGGGCGGACAGTGCGGCACTCATCTCGCGCGTCGATCAGGTGTGGCGAAAATCATCGGTGAGAACAGCACGTGCAGATAGAAATGTCCAGTTGTCACGCTAAAATATCTGCTGCTACTCTGTGGGCTCCGCCGCGCCCTCACCGTCCCCGGCTGCTAATTTCTGCGCCAGGGCGATGCGCTCATCCACGCTCATCCCGTCCGCCTTGGCGTCATCCTCTCTCTCCTTCCTCGCCGCCTTCAGCTCAGCCCTGAGCCTGGCGAAAGCGTCGAGCGAGTGCGTCTGATCCGCCTCCGCCTTTGACTTTTCGGAAGATACGCGCGAGAACCGCTTCTTGAGCTGCGTCTGGATCGTGCGCTTCACCTCATCCCGCGCCTCAGCCTCCTCGTCGTTGCCATCCTCACCTCGTGCGCTCGCGTCGTCGGCGACCGGCTCGGGAGCGTCGCCGCGCATCACCGAGCTCTGGTTGGTCGTGTTGCTGAACACGAAGTTCGACCGAGGGCAGTAATTGATCCACCGCTGGCTTCCATCCCTCTCGCGGTCACCGTCCTCCGTAATACCCCCCGTATCCCTCGTACCGTCTCCGCTGTTCGCCTCGTCCACGCTGGCTCGTCGCCGCGCATTCGCCGTCTCCACAGCGGCCGCCGCGATGGCCTCGGGCTCCGGCGTCGCAACCTCGGCTCTGCACAGCGGGCACGTCGCGCTCGCCTTCGTGAGCCACGGCGCGAGGCACGACGTGTGGAACACGTGCCCGCATTGTTGCAACGCGATGGCGCGATCGCCGCACTTTAGCCGCGCCTGGCACACCGGGCACTCGTCCGCCTCCAACGCCGTCTCCCAACCTTCGTCCAGGACCAGCGCCCCGGGCACCGCCGCCATGGCCTCATTACTAAGCACCCTTCTTCCGCTGTCGTCCGAGCCCAGGTTCGCGGCGGCGCGGCGCGCGGCACGCTCTGCGGCGATCCGCCTCGTCTGTGCCTTCGCCTTGTTCCGCTTATCCTCGTTGAACCTGCGCCTGGCGTCTTGCTCCGCCTTCATGCCGCCTTCGCGCCACGCCGCGGCTCCCACCCGCTCGGCGCTCTCCACGGGTGTATCGTCGAGGTAGGTGAGCTGGACGCACCGGGAGACCAATCGCCTGCGGTAGTACTCCACCTTCTGTATCGGGTTGTGCTGCAGGTAGAGGACGCGCAGCGCGGGCATGCGCGCGAAGAGCTCGAAGGCTTCGTCGCTGCCCTCCAAATTGTTTCTGGAGAGGTCCAGGACCTCCAGGTTCGGGAGCGAGGCGAGGGGCGCGATGGCGCCGGCGGTGGAGATGTTGTTGGCGGACACGAGCAGGGTGTTCAGGCTGTGGGGTAGGCCGCCCTCCGTGAACCCCGATATCTGGTTGGTCGCCACGTTCAGCAGGGTGAGCTTCTGATTCGCCGAAAGGGAGTCGACGTGCTTCAGCATGTTACAGTGAAGATACAAAGCCTTGAGCTTGGACATGTGCGCCAGCCCGATGCCGATCGATGGCCCGATCTGGTTGTTCTCCAGGTGAAGCACGGAGACCCCGGTGTACTTGTCGAGGTCTCGAATCTCGCGCCACCTGCGGTTCTCGAGGTGCACGTTGTCGTTTATCGATGGTTCGATGTAGCCACCCATCTCCCTGTGCACTATGCGGTGGACCACCTTGTGGGTCATGATCGGGAAGCCGTTCTCATCGACGGGGTCCTCCTCGGAGGTCGTCGCCGAGCGTGAAGCCTCGAACGCGGCGAAGCAGGACCCGGCGGTCGCCATGGCGACGTGCCCGTCCGACTGTTCAAACTCGCGGGAAAAACTAGACTAAAATTGACGTGACGTGACGTGACAGCGGGGGCGGCTTGAGAGGACAGGACTCTACTAGCTAGCTAGCTAGCTAGGTGAGACTCCTTTGATGCAAAAGAATGAGTTTCATTTCAAAGATGCTTCGTTGCTAATGCCCTTGCGGATGGGTCTAGTGTTTCGCGGCAGCTAAGGCAGCCGGCCTCGGGCCGTCGGGTATTACGGCAGACGGCCAGGGGTCGGCACTTGCGTCTGATCAACATCAACGATTGTGGATGGTGGATGATTAGTCGACCTCCTCCATGCGGGAGCCCTCGTCGACGTCCTCCTCGAGAGGGGGAAGGTCGTGGTCCTCGTCGTCGAGGCCGAGGTCGTCGTCGATGGAGAGACCGAGCTTGATCATGCGGTGGATGCGGCCGCCGAAGGTGTTGGGCTCCTCGAGGGAGAAGCCGGAGGTGAGGAGGGCGGTCTCGAAGAGGAGGAGGACGAGATCCTTGACGGTCTTGTCGGACTTGTCGCCGTCCGCGCGCTTGCGGAGCTCCTGCATGATGGCGTTGTCGGGGTTGATCTCGAGGGACTTCTTGGACGCCATGTAGCCGGACATGGAGTTATCGCGGAGCGCCTGCGCCTTCATGATGCGCTCCATGTTGGCGGACCAGCCGTACTCGCCGGTGACGAGGACGCACGGGGAGTCGACGACGCGGTCGGACACGAGCACCTTCTCGACCTTGTCGCCGAGGATGTCCTTCATGAGCCTGCAGAGAGCCTCGTACTGGGCCTTGACCTCCTCCTCCTTCGCCTTCTCCTCCTCGGTCTTGTCGAGCTCGAGACCCTCCTTGGTGCAGCACACGAGCTTCTTGCCGTCGTACTCCTTGAGCTGTTGGACGGCGTACTCGTCGATGGGGTCCGTCATGAAGAGCACCTCGAGGCCGCGCTTCTTGAGCTTCTCGATGAACGGGGAGTTCTCCACAGCCTTGCGGGACTCGCCGGTGATGTAGTAGATGTCCTTCTGGTTCTCCTTCATGCGGGTGACGTAGTCCTTGAGGGAGGTCATCTCCTCGCCAGACTTGGTGGAGTGGTAGCGGAGGAGCTCGGCGAGCTTGCTGCGGTTCTGCGCATCCTCGTGGATGCCGAGCTTGAGGTTCTTGCCGAAGGACTCGTAGAACTTGGTGTAGTCGTCCTTGTTCTCGGCGATCTCGTTGAACATCTCGAGGCACTTCTTGACGATGTTCTTCTTGATCACCTTGAGGATCTTGTTCTGCTGGAGCATCTCGCGGGAGATGTTGAGGGGAAGATCCTCAGAGTCGACGATGCCCTTGACGAAGGAGAGGAACTCGGGGATGATGTCCTCGCAGTTGTCCATGATGAAGACGCGGCGGACGTACAGCTTGATGTTGTTAGCCTTCTTCTTGCCGTCGAACATGTCGAAAGGGGCGCGCTTGGGGACGAAGAGCACGGACTTGAACTCGAGCTGACCCTCCACGGCGAAGTGCTTCACCGCGAGCTGCTCCTCCCAGTCGTTGGTGAGGGACTTGTAGAAGGCGGAGTACTCATCCTTGGAGATCTCCTCGGGGGCGCGCATCCAGATGGGCTTCTGCTTGTTCATGAGCGCCCACTCGTGCGAGACCTCCTTGACGGTCTTCTTCTTCTTCTCCTTCTTCTCGTCCTCGTCCTTGATCTCGGTGATCTTGCCCTCCTCCTCGGCGGCGTCATCCTCCTCAGCCTCGTCGTCGGAAACCTCCTTCTCGGTGGTCTTCTCGGTCCACAGGGAGATGGGGTAGGAGATGAACTCGGAGTGCTTCTTGACGAGGTCCTTGAGCCTGCGCTCCTCGAGGTACTCGAGCTGGTCGTCCTTGAGGTGGAGGACCATCTTGGTGCCGCGGCCCATGGGCTCGGCGTTGTCCTTGGTCACGGTGAACGAGCCGCCAGCCTGGGACTCCCACCTGTACTGCTCGTCGTCGTTGTGCTTGGTGTACACGACAACCTTCTCGGCGACGAGGTAGGCGGAGTAGAAACCGACGCCGAACTGGCCAATCATGGAGATGTCGGCGCCCGCGGTGAGCGCCTCCATGAAGGACTTGGTGCCGGACCTGGCGATGGTACCGAGGTTGTTCACGAGGTCAGCCTTGGTCATGCCGATGCCGGAGTCGATGATGGTGAGGGTGTTGTTGGTCTTGTCGGGCACGATGTGGATGAACAGCTCGGGCTGCGGAAGATTGGAAGGTTGGGAAAGGTGTGAAGGTCAGCGTCGGATCTCAGATCATTCATTGGGACGTCCCGTCGAACCGTGAGGAAAACCGCCGAAGATCGACGTGGGCACACGGCGACGGAAGCGCGCGGTGGGGTGGACGCGGGTACGTACCTGGGCCTCGAGGCGGGACTTGTCGGTGAGACCCTCGAAACGGATCTTGTCGAGGGCATCGGAGGAGTTACTGCGAGGTCGCGGAGGAGTGGGAGCACGGTCAGCGGATGGTTCGGGAGCTGTGATCGCGGGGTCTCGGCGCCGGCGCTCCGTTGTCGCCGATTCCCGCCGAAAAAATCGAAGCGGCGGCGTGGCGACGCGGGCGGTTGCTCACCTGATGAGCTCGCGAAGGAAGATCTCCTTGTTGGAGTAGAAGGTCTGTGGTCATCGGGGGGGCGATCGGGAGCGCGAGGTCAGCGGATGCAGTCGGGGCGGGTCGTTTCCGAGATGGGCACGAAGACGGCTTCTTCTCGCGGTGATCGGGCGCCTAAATCGCCGGCATCGGCGGTGTCGGAAAACGCGCGTGGCGCGGAGGGGAGGTACTCACGTTGATAATCAGCGACAGGAGCTGGTTAATCTCGGCCTGGAAGGCGAAGGTCTCGGTCTCTTCCGCCATGGTGTCTGGTGGGTGAGTGCGTTCGAAGGTGTGCGTCCGGCTTGCGGCGCTCGACGAAGTGACCGCTCTTTCCTTCGCTTTTGCCAAATAACGCCCAGCATTTGAGAAAAGACGTGCCGAGTTATAGCCTCGAATTGCCTCGTCATGTATGAGCAAACAGACAGAACACGCAACCAAAAAAAAGTTTCTTCCACGAGCGTCTGAAGTATTCTTCCCCAGAAAAGTATCGCAGTTGGAAGGTGTGTGCGGGAGACGAACAGGCTGTCTTCTTGCGTTTCTCGGTCCGACCGACTTTTTTGCGACCGTGGGTTTTTTTCGCGAGCGCCCGCCGACTTTGCCGCGCCGAATAAATTGAGCAGGCGACCGCGAGGATCGACAGACAGTGCACAGCGCGCGAAGAGGTCCGAAAGTCGTTCGGCCCACAACACGCGGGAGTCTTAGTCGCGTAGAGGAGAGAGAGCAGAGAGAGAGATGGCGCCCGCGGTGTCCGGCGGCGAGATAGCCTTCGAGGACATCTTCGAGGTCATCGATAGGGATCCCGACGGCAAGAAGTTCGACAAGGTGTCGAGGTTCAGGTGCAGGAGTCAGTTCGAGGCGGACCTGGATATCGACATCAACGTCGACATCTACAATCTCGAGGTCGGGACGAGGTTCACGCTGGTGCTGGCCCCGACGCTGTCCCTGGACGGCACCCCGGAGGACGCAAACTACGATCAGGTAAACGCGCGAATGAATGATCGCCCTCCTCCGATCGCCCATACCCTAACCGCCTCCATCGAGAACACCGTTCGCTGACCGCATCCACCTTCCGTGCCCACATCCAAACAGTCCGGTAAAGAAACCTTCGCCGACGCGTTCGAGTACGTCATGTACGGCAAGGTGTTCAAGAAGGAGGACGACAACGCGGGGGGCATCCAGAAGACGACGGTGACCGCGTCCTTCGGCGGCCTCCTCATGAGGATCAAGGCGGACCCGAAGAACCTTCAGGAGGTGGACATCGACAAACGCATGTACGTGTTGATCAGGAAGATCGCCTAACTTAGCTTGTGTATCGATATCCGCGAATATTAAACTCTGCGTCTTCGCTCGTCTGTGCGCCGCCCGCGAAGATCTTGCCTTTTAAAAGGGCGTCATCATGAACTGCACATACTCCGTCGCACGAGGGAGGAGGGTCGGCATCGGCCGTTCGTGTTCAAGGTTTAGGGCGTAAGGATCGAAGGATGTCCGCGAATTCCTCCGATCGCGGCAGCGTGTGCGTCTTCTGCGGGAGCTCCTCGGGTACCCAGCCCGAGTACGCCGAAGCGGCGGTTGAGCTAGGTAAAGCGTTGGTGCGGCGGGGGTACGGCCTCGTGTACGGCGGCGGGAGCGTCGGGCTGATGGGCCGGGTTTCAAAAGCGGTGTTTGAGAGCGGAGGGAACGTCGTCGGGGTCATCCCCACCGCGCTCGAACCGAAGGAGATATCGGGGGAATCGGTCGGGGAGGTCGTGGTGGTCAAAGACATGCACGAGCGCAAGGCGCTGATGGCTACAAAGTCCGAGGCGTTCGTCGCGATGCCCGGTGGGTTCGGAACGCTGGAAGAACTGTTCGAGGTCATCACGTGGCATCAGCTGGGATACCACGGCAAGCCCGTCGGGTTGCTGAACACGGGGGGGTATTTCGACCAGTTACTGTCGTTCATCGATCACTCGGTGGAGCAAGGGTTCATCAGTCCGAACGCTCGGAAGATCTTGAAGTCGGCGGCGACGCCGGCCGAGTTGCTCGACGCCATGGAACAGGACATCGTGAACGGCGCGAGCGCTGGCATCAATCTAGAGGGTAGTTGAGCGTACCTCACGTTTGTTCGATATAGACTCACACGACATACTCTTACACGTACTCTTACACGACGTCAACCCGGTTCGAGGGCTCGACGGCGTCCGGTGATGCGTCACATGCACGGCGTGCAGCATCCCCGTGACGGCGGGGGATTCCCCCCGGGGTTATCGGGTGTGCCGCCCCGTTCCCTCCGGACTGTCCTCAGGTCATACAGCGCCATCTCGCGGCGGCAGATCGGGCACGACCCGCTCACCGCCGGCGGCGTCAGCGAGCACACGTCGACGATGCACGTGAGGCAGAAGCAATGCGTGCACGGCGCTGCCATCTGTATAACCCCCGGCTCGTCCCACTCGGAGTAGCACACCGGGCACTGAGACTCGGGGTCGTTCGACTTGGTGCGCACCAGCGTCGGGAGATGGTCAACGTTGACTCTCTTCGCCCGGGTATAGACATCGAGCGTCCCCCGCCTTGCCTGCGAAACAGCCCCTCGAACTCTGTCGCCTCGCCGTCGGTGTCGTTGACTTGGAAATGGATATCCATGGACTCGATGACGCCCTGTTGACTCCCGCGTTTGACCCACACCGTCTTCTGTCCGGGGCAGAACGTGGTGAACCGCAACCGGAAATTCAAGATTCCATCCGTCCGTAGGCACCAGACGGCCGACGGGGTCAGCCGTCCCCCGTTCCAACGCAGACAATCCTTCTCGATCGTCATGGTCTTCTCGCCGTTCCACATCACGGCGACGTCGTACACGCCGAGGATCTCATCGGGGATTTCTTTCAGGGCTTCTTCGGACCACGTAGAAGGAAGGAACCCCTTGAACCCGTCCGCTTCGATGTCCTGGGGGGGGACCGGCATGTCGAACTGAGCTAACGTCTCTTCCCATGGCGCGGACACAAATGTGGGATTCGTGCTCTCTCGTGCCCACTTCGCGCGAACCACTTCGCGCGAGCCCACTTCGCTATGATATAACCACGTGGCCCCCGATGATTAGTCAAGGCGGTTTGTTTTCTCTATTGCGTTCACGATGATTGGTTTAGGTTCTCTATTGCGTCCGAGATTGGTCGAGGCGGTAAATTCATTGGGCGAGGTTCTGTTTTGGGAGCCATTTTCAGATTTTTGCTGGATCGAACCTGCAATCTTTGGTATCGAGAAAATAACTCGAAAATTTATGGTCTGTTTTGCGGGGAAATGAACTTCCCCCTTTCGCGGAACGCGAGATAAGAAAGCAATCTCGCCCAATGATATATTATTGGGCGATTCTGTGAACGTCCGTAAATAACTCAAGAATGACGGTCTGCTTTTACATTAAATGAGGCATTGGCTTCATTCGGGATAAGTTTGGGAAAGGGGGCGAAATGGGAACCGTCAACTTCGATGTTTTTTTTCTGGGTCTTTCCAGTGAAAGTCCCATTGCCCATAGAGAAAGTTCCATTGCTAATCGGGAATCTACATTATCCGGCCGAAGCCTTTTTGATAGAGCAAATGCCCATACGAAAGTTTGTCATTCTGTGTTAAGATCGCCCGAACCCTCCCGCACCACTTTCCAAGGTTTGCGAAAGACTGTGACACACTCGGCACGACTCCGTTTGTCACCTCCCACGTGGGGAAGTTTCAGATTCACGCGGGCGGCATCCTCACTTCGACACGCGCGAGACCACCACCCCGCTGTACCGAACCGACTTTCTGAGACTCAATACGATTTATCAAGGTTTGTGGGAGACTCCCCGTACGACGCGATACGACCCAAACCCGATCGAACCACCCCGACCGCGGGTTCGGCGGCGCGTTTGTGCCGATCCTGGAAACTAACACGTGAAAAGCGTTTCCCCCAATTGGGCCCACCAGAGCTGACCTTCCCCCCGCATGGATCCACAGAAACGATGACCTTCCCCGACGGAACCATCGCGTATGACGCCGACGGCCTCGTCCTGGCCGGCGACATGACCGAGGACCAGGTCAAAGCCTGCCTCGGCGCGGGCGCCAAATCGTGGCTCTACCTCAACGACGAGTGCAACAAGGCGTGCCCCAAGGCGGCCGTCGAGGCCGCCTCCGTGCCCTTCGAGATGATCCCCCTGCTCACCCCCGCGAGCCTGACCAACGAGTGCGTCGATAAGCTCGTCGCATACGTCGAGTCCGCGCCCAAGCCCGCGGTGATACAGTGCAGCACAGCCACGCGAGCCTCCATCCCGTACATCCTCCACAAGGCCAAAGCCGACAAGCTCCCCGCGGCTTCCGCCATGGCGTTGGCGGCGACCATGACCCCGCCCCTCAAGTTCCTCGAGAAGCCCCCGCTCGCCGCCGCGGTCAAGCGCGCGCTCATCGTATCCAACAGGAAACCCGTCATCTTCCGCCAGCTCTTCGACACCTCGGGCTCGTCCACCTACACCTACCTCATCGCCGACGAGACCAGCGGCGAAGCCGTGCTCATCGACCCCGTGCTCGAGATGGTCGACCGCGACCTCAAGCTCATCGACGAGCTCGGGCTCAAGCTCAAGTACGCCGTCAACACCCACTGCCACGCCGATCACGTCACCGGCTCGGGCGCCATCAAGGCGGCCCGCCCCGAGGTCAAGTCCATCATCGCCGCGGCATCCGGCGCGGCGGCGGACGTCAAGATCGGGAACGGCGACAGGATCGAGTTCGGCTCGTTGGTCCTTGAGGTGAGGGCGACCCCGGGACACACCGACGGGTGCCTCTCGTACGTCTTCGAGGACATGGTGTTCACCGGCGACGCGGTTCTGATCCGGGGATGCGGGCGGACGGACTTCCAGGGGGGCAGCGCGGAGAAGCTCTACAACAGCGTGCACACCCAGATCTTCTCCCTTCCGGACGACACGATCATCTACCCGGCGCACGACTACAAAGGGCACAGGTGCAGCACCGTCGGCGAGGAGAAGAGGCTCAACCCGCGGCTCGGGTCCGGGAAGAGCGAGGGTGAGTTTGTCGAGATCATGGCCGCCCTCAACCTGCCCTACCCTAAGAAGATCGACGAGGCGCTCCCTAAGAACATGGTGTGCGGGATCCAGGAGGGCATGCCCACCCCGGCGTGAACACATCGAGGCTGTACCACCACCCCTTAGACGACGTGTGCATAGCCAAACCCGCGACGCATATTACCGAGGGTTGACCACTTTTAATACCTACGTTCAACTTAAACTTCAATCGAAACTTCAGCCGAAATTCGAGCGGCGACTAAATCGACTGGTCCGAGCTCGCCTGGTTCACCGCGTGAGACTTCCCGTCGAACGTCGTGTCGTAATCGACCCACAGCGACCCCGGATCGTTGTTGGTCCCGCCGTGGTGGTACAGGTGGTCGCCCTTGCCCACCACGCCGCCGTCCGTCCCGCCCGACACGCTCGCGTTGAGCCCCCGCGCCGCGACGTTGCCGCGAAACGTGCTTCGCGATATCCTCACGTCGCCCCGGTAGTTGACGACGGCGCCGCCCCTCCCGGCGTTCGGTCCCGTCCGTGAAAACTCCACGACGGACCCCCGCACCTGGAGCTCACCGCCGGATACCGTCGCGACGGCACCGGCGTCGTCCTCGGACCATCCCCGTCGAAGCACGAGGTTGTTCAGCTCCAGCCGCCCGCACCTCCGCGTGTGCACGTTCGAGACGGACCGCTCGGTGACCTCCGTGTTGCCCCACGGGGACCACGCGCCGACGACGGTGTCGGGGATACCCGCGAACACGTCAACGCCGGGTTCACGTGGGTCACCGCGGGGCCCACTGACGGCGCCCAGCTTGCGACGTCTCGGCGGCGATCTCGCGAAGCCCTCCGCGCTGGCGTTGGGACCGCTCCACCCGTCGTAGTCGAACCGGTGGGACAGGTGCGGCGGGACGAACACCGTTTGGCTCGAATCACTCACGTTCACCACCACCGGCTTCGCGCCGCCGAACCCGGGCTTAAACCGCACGGGTCTCGCCGCGAACGGCGCGCAGTCCGGTTGGCTCGTGTCCCCGACGGAGAACATGGCGCTGTGTTCCAAGCCGTCGATGACGCACCGGTTTTTGAGCGGGACGTAAAAGGTCTCGATCATCCGGAAGAACGTGGTGTTCGTGGTCGCGTTGTACCGTCCCCCGGTGGGCACGCACGTCTGGTTGATGTACGTTCGGCTCAGGTTGAAGCACACTTCTTGGTACGGCTCGGATAAGGTCCTGTTGAACTTGTACTGCAGCTCGGTGCCGTTGTACGTGCCGTTGAAAATCGTACCGTTCCACGTGTTGTTCACCAGCGTGCCGTTGACGAGGACCCCGTCCCTCAACGTTTCGTTGTGACAAAACACGTGAATACCCGAGCCGTCGTCCTTGCTGTGCACCACGGTGGTCCACCGCGTCTGCGTCGTGTACGAGCCGTTGACGTAGACCCCGACCTCCTCCGATACGTTCGTGGCGGAGCTCAGGTTCAGGCTCGTGATCTCCGCGCTGCTCCAGTGCGGATGGTACGTGACGTTGGGCTCGTAGTATCTGGTCACGAAGCCGGGGGTGCCGTCGGCGGAGGCGTTCCACCCGTACCCGTCCCCGCACGCCTCGAAGTAGTCCGCGCGGCTGAAGTTGAAGCATATCGTCGTCTCGTTGACCCATGTTTCGTTGGTGCACACGTGCGTGAGGTTACCGGCGGTGACGTTGGGAACGTAATACCGGTTCCAGGTTAGGTTCAGCGCCGGGCCCCCGGCGACGATCACCGGCCCTCCGATGGCGTGAGTGGTGCCCGCCTCGTAGTACTCGAGCGGCGTCGGCGAGTCGAACGCCCTGCCTCGGACGAAGAACGCCTCCTCGGTCCACGTCGTCCACGCGTCCTGCTCCCACGGGTAGGAGGTTTCGTTTAGACCGTCTTCCAAAGTATTGGAAGAGCCGGTGCCTCCCGTGATCCCATCCAACGTCACGTTCGCGTCGTCGCCCAGCTGCGACATGACCTCGATCGCGGCGAGGAGGAACGCGACGCCCTCGTCCGTGCCGACGTCTCCGAAGGATCCCGCGTACACGTCACCGTACGTCCCGGTGTAAAGCTCTCTGTCTAATATATCAGACGTGTCGATTCCGTCCCTGCTACCGCCGTACTCTCCCGCACTAGAAGTGTGGCTGAACCGCAGCCGCCTTCGCCCACGGGACATGTGAGGGCGCTCGTTGAGGCCGTATCCGTCCAGTTCCTGCAGCAGCCTCCGCCCGGTCCCGACGTGTCCGGCCATCTGATGAAGATCGGGATGATCGTCGTAGGGGTACAGGGGATGCGGGGGATCGTGAACGTTATGCTCGCCGACGTCCGTTTGGTTCTCCACCGGGGTGCCGTTCCACGTCGCTGATAGAGACCAGTTGTACGGCGGCTTCAGCGGTAGGCGGCTGAACCCGTCGGTGACGTTGTACGCGGGGGTGAACCCCGTGTTGTTCAGTTTGGTGACGTTGAACGGGACGCCCGCCGGACCCTCCGGATTGGCGCATTCGCCGACGATGGTCAGGTCGCGGTTCCCGGAGATCGTGGGCAGCCGCGCGCCCCCCAAGCCTATGTGCGCGATAACCTTGATCTTACTCACCGTGTCGTCACGCATCGCGCTGACCAGCTCCCACAAAGTCTTCGCCGTGACCTCCTTCGAGTTACCGCGGCCGAACGCGGACGCCAGGTGCGACCCCGGCTCGATCGTCACGTTCTGAATCACCGAGAGCGGGTACCCCATATCGTCGCATATCCTCACGTACACCGTCGTGAGGTTCACCGGGACGTGAAGCTGCTGGTGCTTGGTGTGCCCCGGGCCCATCAGCGTGGACGGCCGTATGTTGTTGCCGTCGTACCGGGTCTCGAACGACTCGGCGCCGCCCACGTCGGTTCGGTTCGTCGAATAGTAATACCGGTCCACCGCGAAGAATATGGGTCCGACGCCCGCGTAGCCCATGTACATGTCCACGAGGGTTGAGTTTGGGTACGGCCTCCATGCTCTGGACCGCGAGACTGGGTAGATCGGCGGCGGCGCGGGCGGGGGTGCGGGCGGCGGCGACGGGGGGAACGGCGCCGACGGCGGTGGATGCGGCGGCAGCGGCGGCGGCGATGGGGGCGGGGGCGGCGGCGACGGCGGCGGCTGGTACGCCATCGGGAGGACGTACGGCCTGTCGTCGGGTCCTTCACCGCCGGGGTAGTTGTACCCGGAGTAGTTTCGCGTCGCGGGGTTGATGGGCCAGTCGGACGGCCAGAGTCCTGACTGGAGGATGCGCCTTCGTCCCTCGGGGTGTGATCGGGTCCATTCGGCCGGGGACGTGTGGTGGTGCCTGCTGAACGCGTGTTCGATGGCGTCGCGCCACCATCGCCTGTGACTGACGATCAGCGGGTGGTCGTCCGGGAGCGCGTCGGGCTGGAAGTCCGGCACGTAGTGGTCCTTCGGGACGCCCCGCCACGGATGGTGGTGCGTGTGGGCGTCGTCGGTCCATCCGATGGGCGCGTCGGTCCCGCGGGCGTGAGTGGCGTCGCCGTCCCGCGCCCCGTTCGCGGTGGCGGCGTCGGCCTCATCGCCGCCGACGCCGACCGAGAGCGTGAGCGCCAGGAGGACGGCCAGAGCCAGGCCTCCCACCCGACGCATGGCGCTCCCGACTGGCGAGAGTTCAAACATTTTGCCGTTGTTAGCTGATGAGTTCTATTTTCTATCTTAGCTAGCACTACTGCCTTACACCTTGACCCTCCCGTCGCCGTCGCCCCTATCCCTGCGCCTAGACTTCGTCCTATCCACCCTCAACCCGAGCCGATCGGCCTCCTCCGGCTTGGCCACGACGTGCGCCCGGACCCTCTGCCGGAACACCTCCGACGCGGAGTCCTTGGCGTCCCTCCACTTTTGCCTCGTCCTCGACGCGTCCACCGGCGGGTCCTTGCTCGAGAGCTTGCTCGCCCGTTTACTCGCGGACAACATCAGCTCCTCCTCGCGGCTGAGCGCGGCGGTCTTGGAACGCCGCGGGTGTGACCCGGGCGTGCGTACGGCGTTCGAGCCCGGATCGCGGAGCCAGCCCGGGGGCTCGACCGCGTCCGGATCGTCGTCAGCCAAAAACGTCCCGACGCCCTTCTTCGACGACCTTCGCTCCTCGAGCCGGTGCTTGATCCGGCTCAGGTTCCGCCTGCCCCTGTCCGCGGCCATCGCGCGCTTCGCCACCGCGGCGACGTCCAGCCTGTCGTAGTAATCGCTCGGTATGGGAATCTGAGCCTGGGCCTCCGCCGCCTCCACCCGCCGCCTCGTCTTCGTCGCCGAGCTCATCGAAGTTGTTTCGCTCTTGGGCGCGTACGGGTGCCTCGGTCGTAGCGTGGGACGAATCGAGCCGTCGGGTAACTCCACCGCGTTCGAGGGTGCCGTCCGCAGCGCGTTCCAGATCTCGTCCATGGTTATTCCGGTGAGGTTAACGTCGTCGTCCGAGTCGGTGACACCGCCGTGGTACAAGTCGCTGAAGCCGTCGCTTGGTTTGGACCCTCCCTCCCTGGCCGCCCTCCGCTCCGCGCGTAGCCTCGCCCTGTTGCCGGTGTCGATGCCGAGGTCCCTGGCGTCCTGGTCCAGGAGCTCCTCCGCGAGGTTCTCGCTCGCGGATCGAGGGACGCTCCCCGGGGGCTCGACGCTTTCCTTCGACGCTTTCCTTCGACGAGTCTTATTCCCGATCGAGTTCACGACGCCTTCAATGCCGCGCGCGATGGACGAGCCCGCCTTTGGGCCTTTAAGGTCGTTCAGCCAGTGGCGAAGGTGGTCGTAGTCCGTCCCGGTTTCGTCCCCGGGGACGGCGTGTTGACCGCCGGGTCGGCACCTCGAAGAGTTGGAGCGGCGATGGTCGACGACGTGGAGCCGCGTGG
>Ga0209631_10001740_pt1 | contig 27188 bp, 34 predicted proteins | sample COG_08_FD_184752 | JGI IMG/M metagenome (GOLD analysis project Ga0209631, IMG submission 184752) | Pelagic Microbial community sample from North Sea - COGITO 998_met_08 (SPAdes) (version 2) | ecosystem: Environmental > Aquatic > Marine > Neritic zone/Coastal water | place: Helgoland, sampling... | reverse complement strand
GCCGCTTCAATATCGTCAGCCTTTGCGATGCACTCCGCTTCCGTCGCTATGATATCGGCCTCTACATAATTAGCTAAGACATTTATGATACTTACGGTCTCCGTCGCAGGTAGTTGTTTGGATGTTTCCAACTGCATCACGTCACAATTGTTGATTTCTCGAATTATAATTTGACACACGTGATGATGCTGATTGATGCAACAGGGACCATGCCCATACGTGCTTTCGCTGGCCTCGTAAGTTGGACTCCCATGTCGCGTTGCGTCCATTTCCAGATATTGACGCAATACACTTGCGTTATTACAATCGACCTGCCCCCATCCCAATGACCCATCCGATTGTTCTTGGATAACAAAAACCATGCCGTTGTCGACGGGCATGACACCCGATGCATTTATAGGTTTTGCAGCATCAACTAGGATAGGATCGGCAGGGTCTACCGGTTCATAACGAAACGCCTGCAAAAAGTGTAGTAATGTAAAGAGTAAAATAATTCTCATGTGTATACGATAAATGTATGTATGTATATATAGTCTCTAAATTAATTTGGTGGACATGAAGTTGGTTGCTGGTTTCCAAATTTCCCAACCATGTTGACGCATTCGTTAATATCGCGAATCATAATTTGGCAGACGTAATGGTGTTGATTTAGGCAGCAAGGTCCATGTCCATGTGACGCTTGATTTACATACGTTGCCTTCCCTATGATAGTCGCATCAAGTTCTAAATATTGTTTTAAAATAGTTGTGTTGCACGCCACCTCTTCCCACAGTAAAAAGTCAGTCTCATTGGGTTTAACGACATAGACCTTCCCTGCGGTGGGGATAACTCGTCCATATTGATCGACGGGGCGGTTCGCATCAACAAGAGCTGTGTCAGCTGGATCATCTTTAGCGTATCGCAATGCGACACTTAAGTTTATCAGTATTAGCAGTAACAATGCTTTCATTTTATTACGACAAGAAATAATAAATAGTGTCTTATGGTTAAAGTGAATCTATAAATAGTGCGACCGGTATGTAAAATGAAATCCATATCTTCATACATATCTGGCTTATTATCGTTTGGGCTTCTGTGTTGGGTGGTTTCGAAAGTTGGGGTATACCATAATCATTACGTTTCACGTAGTATCGAATACGACCAAGCAAAGCTGTATTTAGAATCCGACACCTGCAAAGACCCGGTTTTAAAGGCTGGTTTGGGCGACTTTAATTTATGTGATCGTTCCACTCGCATTAAATATACTTATCCTTGGGTTCATGCGATTTATGATACGGCCGAAGATTTGCGTTACTGTGGCCATGATGCATGTAGCAAATATTTACCAAAAATCATCATTATCGTCTTGATCATTGCCACAGCAATACTTCTTGTTGCTGGGTGTCAAATACGACAAGATCATCGCGTGGCCACTCGTGACTACTTTACTTTACCATTGAAAGGTCCACAAATCCATGTCCACGAAGATTAAACAATTTTAACCATTTTATTTTGTCTCGTTTGATTGCGGTATTCACTTGAGGAAGAGGTGGAGCCATCAATATCTTTGTATTTTACGAGAATGTTACGGTAAAGGCTTTCATACGTTGACGTGATTTCACTTTTATGCTTCGCGCCCGTGATGACCACTTTTCCGGAACGAAATATTAAAAAGACGAGCTTCGGTTCAATGCTGCGAAATATAAGCCCCGGGAAGAGTTCTGCTTCGTACGAGGTATACGGACCAAAATCTGCAGCAATATCATGCAGCTTGATCGTGAATCCAGTAGCGGCGGCGGCGACAATATTTTGAATTTTAAAATTATTGAACGAAACACGCAACCCGATTTTTTGCAATATTCGAACATATTTCCTCGCCGCGAGTCTACTGTGATGCTCGGTGGCCGCGCCCGTACATACCATATTACCAGATTGAAACGCCAGCGCTGTCGTCCTCGGTTCTTTTACACGTAGCGTTGCAGCAGCAAAGTTTGCAGGGTTAAACTCCACAAATTGTTGCTCCTCTGCAATCTTTTTCAAATCCAACTTCATACCAAGGGAAAATGTCGACACGACGTTCGATATGATAGGGTGAGGTACTTGTACAATATCGTTACCTGCTGTGCCGAGATTATTAAAATCAACCGGTTTTTTTTTCCCCTTCGGTGGCATTTTGACTTGTCAAAATATATAAGGAGCTTTCTCTCTTTATATATGCCTCGGTTTGCGCGTTGTGACGTTTGTAAAAAACAGTTCTATTTAGGTGGGTTGTATATCTATCGAGGTCAATTTCGTTGTACAATATGTCTGTCGCCTTTTTCAACGCCCGCAAAAAAGCGAAAAAGAACCCACGATTAGAGTTTCAACTAAAGGACGAAGAAACGCTGGTGTTTGAGCTAAAGTGTCTCCCGGAATCGTGCTTTAGTTCGTTTACGAAAGTGAAACGTGGACAATTTGAAGTGAAGATCAAAGATTTGCAGGATGTGTTGACGATATGTGCAGAGAATGGATATGAAGTGATAGCTTTACCGACTTTTGTTGAAGAAGCACTTGCATACGAAGCGACGGGAACGTTTAATGAGTCTTTTAAAGAAACAGGCCTGTACAAAACGTTGTTCCCGTATCAACGAGATGGAATTGAAATGGCCGTACGCTTTGGCAGTAGGTGTTTAATTGGCGATGAAATGGGACTGGGGAAAACATTGCAGGCCATAGCATTGATTCAATATCATGCTCACAAACAGGTTCTCATCATTTGTCCAGCTTACCTTCGGTATACATGGAAACACGAACTAAATAAGTGGTTGGACGATGTTGAATTTTGCATTATCAATAAAGGTACGGACGAATTCGTACCAAATACATATGTCATCATAAGCTATGAACTTGCCTCAAAGCGCGCGAAAGAACTCGAAGAAATGAAATTTGAAATTGTTGTTTGTGATGAATCGCACTATTTCAAAGGACACAGCACGAAACGAACCAAGAATCTAACACCTTTAATCAAGAAGATACCACACGCTCTATTGTTAACAGGTACCCCCGCTTTGAATCGACCGTGTGAACTGTTTTCACAGGTGCACATGCTCCGACCAACATTTTTTAAAAATTGGAAAACGTACACGAAGCGTTACTGCAACGGGCAAATGTCACCACTTGGCTTTTACGACTTTTCAGGGTCGTCCAACTGCTTTGAACTCGTGTGGATTATTCGTAAACTGTTGATGATACGAAGGGTTAAACGAGACGTGCTGACACAATTGCCAGCAAAACAGCGCTCTGAGATGTATATCCCATTAAAACCGTCTAAAACGAAAAAAATGATGCCATTATTTACCGAATGGAAGGAGTTAAATTGTAAGATTCCAAATATGGTCCCCTGCTCCGAAGAAATTAAAAAGGCGGCTTTTCGCAGAAAATGTATCATCTCAGAATTATTTCGATTGACGTCCGCTGCCAAGGCGGACATTGTGAAAAAAGTTGTCAAAGATTTGCTCGATCAAGGTCTAAATTTCATTGTTTTCTGCTACCACATGGATTTGATGACAGCAGTCTGCAGTGTGCTAGACTGCCCCTACATTCGAATCGATGGATCAACGCCGCAACAAAAGCGTCAGGGTCTCGTGGATGATTTTCAGGAGGGGCGTGCACAAGTTGCCGTTCTTAGTTTGGGAGCAGCAAGCACCGGTCTCACACTCACAGCGACATCGCTTGTTCTCTTTGCCGAATTGTACTTTGTTCCGGGAACTATTCTACAAGCTGAAGATCGCGTACACCGTGTCGGCCAAACAAAGGTCTGTGATATAAGATACATCATCGCCGAGGGAAGTCTGGACGACTACATCTTTAAAATGTTGTATCATAAATTGCAAACTTTAGACTCTGTCTTAGACGGTCGAACTGATCGCGAATTTAAAGGAGAACGGATCGAGTGGAGTGGACTTGACACCGTGGAAATTCTTTAGTATAAGTATTTATAATAATTATACAGACATGGGCACGTACATAGATGCGGGTTTGTTACCGAAAATTCTTCCACATATTTACGTATTTGATTTTGAATACGTCGGGGAAAGCACTGACTTAAACGAATGCCATTTATGGGATGTTGGCATTGTCCATCTCATGACTGGGTCGGCCTTAGAAGTGTCCATCGCACCAGAAATAGATTCCATACCACCTCCATTTTCGGAAGATTTTATTGATGTAACGCCAGAACTATTAAATAAGAGAAATGCAGTGCCTTTCATGACTGCCTTTGAACGATTATTGCAATTCATGGGACCGCCAAATACACCCAAAATACTCATATCACACAATTGCTTTAAGAGTGACAAAATTTTACTGGAAATTGAATCCAAACGACATGGAATTGTTCTTCCATTAAATTGGTTTTTTTTTGATTCGTTAATGTTTGCAAGAAAAAAGCTACCAAAGAGAACCTCGTATACGTTGAATGTCATACATAATGAGCTTGGATTTGGAGATATCGTCAACCAACACTTTGCTCTCGCGGATGCGTTTGCATTGAGAAACATTATTATAAAACTAGACTACCACACATTAAGCGGTCCCATTTATCCACCGTATTGTACCAGTCTACAAGCAGTCAAATGGCTAGGTCCCAGCTGTGAATACTGTATGCTAACAAAAGGAATTAAATGTGTGGAACAATTAATGCATCGAATTTTAAACGAGTTTACACAAACAGTGCTTCGAGATGGGTGCGCTACGCAGATAAAAGACTTCATAGAACAGTTTATCGTGTTTCATTTTGATATCAAACAAGGGAATGCCAAATCAATAGCATCTAGCTTAGTGTCAAACTGGTTAACAAAACTATAAAGGGAGCAACAGATTGTTTAAATGAAGAGAAAGTTTCACGATCCCACTTTGTCAGAAAAACGACAAAAACTTGAACCTTCGAGAAAACGGAAATTCGACGGGGAGGGTCATTCTTCGAAGAGAATCAAAGTTCTATCAGAGATCGAGGAGAAGAACAACAGAATCACACAGTTGGAGGGCGTGCTACAAGCCTATATCAATAGAGTAAAAGAACTCGAGTACACCTTGAGCATCGAAAGAATGAGGTCGTATAACCATACAAATAACAACATAATAAAATCGTATTGATTGTCAAAATATATAATAGAATCGTATTGATTGTCAAAATATTACAAAGCATAAAAGAACTCGAGTACGCCTTGAGCATAAATGGTTTGCACACGTAAAGCATGCTTTACACACTATTTAGCTTATCTACAATTTATTCAACTGTCACTCACAATGCAATTCACACTTGAAGAAATTTTAAAATTTGAGCATGAATGTTGCCTCAGCACCGTCAAGTGGAGGACATCACCCGAGTTAAGAGAAGAGCTATATTTGCGAAAATTTCACGATTTAAAATTTAGACAAGCCTTTGTAAACGCAAAAACAGTATATCCCGGTATGCCAGAAATTGACAACGCATTATATAATGTGTATATTCGCTGGGAAAAAGAAAAACTGCAAGGCGGGTGGACGCCAAAAAACTACATTGATTTTTATAATCGTGTTCGTAAAGCAGCTCAACCTCATTTGCGGGGGAAACTGCTGACATCAGCATGTTTAAAGGCTGCGTATGAAGCATACATTATGATGGATGAGTTTCCGATTGAATTTGGCGAAAGCGAATGGAAAGAAATGCTTGACAAAATGATAAATAAATATTAGTTATATGTACATAGTGCTTTCGATCGAGTCTTTTTTATATACAAAATGCTCATCAAAGCCACTTTTAACATCTGCAACGGTCAGTTGCTTCGTTTTCTTCTTCTTGTTCCACACTCGTTTACTATATTCCAACTTTGCTTTAAAGGCAATGTTTTCACAATCACCTCCTGCGTTTACAAACTTCTCTTTGTTATGTACAAATAATTGCTCACATTCTTCAACGGTCCAACCGTTTTTCTTTAACTGTTGCAAAAATATTTTATAAAGTTCGTGCGCAGAGTATGGTTCGACGACAAAGTGCCAACCAAAACGTCTTTTCAGACCTTGATTGCATTTGTAGAACTTTTCTTCTAAATCATCTTCGTAGCCCGCTATGATTACAATGGTGTTACTCTTTTCCTCTGACATAAATGAATTTAACTGATGCAATGCCTCCTGACCGTACTCGTCTCTATCACCTGTAACCAGAGAATAAGCTTCGTCGATGAAGAGTACATTACCAGCGTGTTTCTGCAACATCTTCTTCGTCTTGTTGCTTGTATGTCCCATATAAGAACCTACAAAATCAGAGCGATGCAAAATATGAAATGCACGGTCTTTGTTCTTAAAGATTCCCATAGCATTCCAAATATTGAACAAGATGCGAGCTACCGACGTTTTGCCAGTTCCCGGTGGTCCAGAAATGCTCGTGTTCAAAAAATGATCGTCTAAGGTGCCATTGTTAGCGATTAAAAATTTAATTTGTGAAACGATTGAAAGTTTCAACCTAGTCATGCCCACCATACGCTGAAGTTCTGTCAGGGGCTCGTGGAGGTCTCGGTAAGTCTTATTCCGCCGTGTAAAAGCCACCATCGAGTCGAGTTCGTCCATTTTTGTTACTCGTCGTTTCTTCTTTTTGCGCATCATTTTTACTATAAGGATTTACAGCATTTATAGTATAATAACACAATGGACAACGATCACTATATTTAACACTTTCCTTAATACATTGTTCACAAAAAGTACAACCACACAGGTACAATCGCACCAGTGGACATGTATCGTCTAAACACACCGGACAAAACCCAGTTTTATTAATATTATACATTTTTACTTGTCTATCGTCAACTCTCTTTATTAGGTCGTCATTCATTGTCTCTGCAAGAATTGCACTGAGAAACGACTCTTCTAACGCATACTCAAGTGTCACTTCAATAGAGTGCCATATCTCTTCTCGGCGATACCTCTTGCGAATCACTCGATCAACATCTCTTGAGGTTAGTGTGATCTCCCTTTTTGACATTACTCCTTTGTACATTTTTAAAATGTTGTGTTCTGTGATATGAATTGGGACTAAATGCTGACGAATTAATACGTACATCATCGGCAACCGTTTAGTCATAAATACGCAACAAATCCCTTGTGAAACGATCAATGACCTCACACAGAGCGAAGCTCTCAGCCTCACCATGACCTCACCATGGCCTCACCATGGCCTCACCATGACCTCACCATGACTGAATTGGGACTAAATGCTGACGAATTAATATGCAACAAATCAACTCTGTGAAAAAAGACGAGACCTCACAATGGCCTCACAATGACCTCACAATGGCCTCACAATGACCTCACAATGACCTCACAATGACTTGTTCGTTTCACCCATTTAGATGCTGTAAACATATAGGGGTGTTTATACTTGTTTAGACTACATGTTTTAGAATATATTTATTTTATTTTATTTTAAGAAAAAATAAGGAGCTCATTCTAACTAGTTAAGAGTAGCTACTAATATTTCAGTAAAATATATTTTTTTTATCGATATGGGATATATATAGGTCATAAAGTCCGTAATGTTTTGTTATACTTAAAAAACAATACGTTTTTGCTTGCTTCGTTGGTTATGTTTTGGAACAACTTGAACAGACGTTGCTTCAATTGGTGTTTCTTGAACTGGTGCTTCTTCGATCGGTTTATAATACCAGCTGTTGGTCCATAAAATCCTCGGTAAAAGAATGAGAACACATGCAACAAACCACCAAAGAGCTTCTGGTCGCCATGCAAACAACATAAAGAAAAACCACTCTAAAATTTCAAAGAAATAGTTGGGTGTTGTAATCCCCCATTGTACTAAAGTATGCCATTCTGCATCTATTTGCTCAATAGTCAAATATTTTCCCAAATAAAGATCGCCGGAGTAAATTTTTTCTCCCTTTTCCCTGTTCATATTCACCCAAATATCAAACCACGCATTTAAAAAAAGACATAACATGGCGGCCACTAAAAAAATATATTCATGACTTTCTATTTTTTGAAAATCGTAGACAGTCATTTTTCGAATCATGAACCCAACAACAGGTAGATATAACCATCCAAACAAAACCAGTAGCAATGAAGATTGTTTTTCCCCAATTAACTCTTGCTCGGAGTCGGTGATTACATGTAGAACAAGTGGGGAAAGTATAGATCTCCAAGTAAAATGTATGATGAAGAAGAAAAAGCAAATCCACCCCTTCGTCGTGGTTGGATGATCCATGTTCCACTTATCAAATTCAGTCCACCCAATTAGAAAGAATATGAGTGCACTCACCTCCATAATGACCCATGTTATCCTCGAGTCAAACTGTAATGGAAGTGACAATGATGCAAATTTTCCATACGGTGCCGGAATAAGAGTAAGGAAAAACCCAGCGACAAGACCATACACAAAAATATACAACCCATACGTTGGGAAGAAGCCCATGATGTTTTACTTGGTGCATATATTTATAGTAAAAATTCCATCATTCTACTAACAATCCAAATTGTGAATTTCTTCCTCTTTCGTTGCTCATCTGGATATGGATCTTTTATGGTAACATATCTCTCTGCAAAACGAAACAATGACCATATTTCTCGCATGTGAAGAGATAATGAGCCACTAGGCCGGTAATTGGTTTCGTCGATTTGAAAAACGTCGTCCTTCAGTCTCTGAAACGTTTGCAGGTCGACTATTTGTATAAACAACCCAAGCGGATCATCCAACATAAAGTGTGGTTCGTCCCAATATGTTTCGTTTGGACGTGTATGATAAAATCGACCGAATCGTTCAACTTTTGACATATCGTCCCACAAATCCAATATCTGATCAAATTTTATACTTTCATTATTAAATTCTTCGTATTCTTTTCTACACTTTAAGTAGTATTCCAAGTCAAATTCGGCGTCTATGCTCTGTAGTTCAAGTTCCCAGTCAGGTATTGCCGCCGTGGTGTACGTGACGGCCATTGTTTTTAATAAAATAACAAGACGTATTTATACTGTAAATTTTGCGACAACACGTCAAAATACCAAGTGTACAAAGTCAACCCACAAACGATAGCATTCTTTGGCCTTGGTATTTAAGATTAAATTATTGAAACAAACAATGTCGCGTGAAATTGGAAAGGGTGCTTACAGTAAGGTGTACAAAAAGAATGTTGGCGGTGTCGATCACGCAATGAAAATTGTCGATATTGACCAAGAGATTGTGAAAGCAAGTGCGAGGGAGTTGCATGCGATGAATCAAGTGAGTCAATGTGAAGGACATATTACCTACATAAAATCGTTTCTTCACAGAGGCAAACATGGTGACGATACAATTAATATTCACATGGAGTGTGCAGAAACAGACCTTCACCAATATCTAAAGAGGAACAGGGTATCTGAGGCACTTAAATTAGAATGGACAATTCAGCTGGTCAACGGTTTATATGCGATGCATAAGAACACGTTGTATCACCGGGACATAAAGCCAGACAACATCCTTATCAAAGGCGTGAAACTTTTGTACTGTGACTATGGTTTAACTCGTCAATTTTCATGTGATTGCGTCGACGGCACGGCATATGTCGTCACGCGGTGGTGGCGTGCTCCGGAATTATTGGTTCACGATCGTCATGACAAAAAACTATATACGCCGGAGATGGACATCTGGAGTCTCGGTGTAGTCTTGTACGAACTGATTTTGAACAAATCGTTCGCACACGTACCAAAAGACGAAGCGATGGATGCTATTGATTTGAGTATCGAATGTCTACCGGAAGACTGTAGACTGTTGGATCCGCCTCTTCGAGACCTATTACTCGGTTGCTTGGTAAAAGACCCAAGAAATCGTTTTAATGTCGTTGATTGCATGCTCACATTAAAGATTATCTCAACAGATGAACACGAACGTCTTCAAAAAAAGATGAAACGATACGGGTTGAGTATTCCTGTGGATACTCCGTTGCAACCGGATAAACATTATTATGAATGCGAAGAGTGGGAAACACGGTGGATGTACTTCCACGAGCTTGACAAATTTAAGACTTTGAGCAAGTCTATCAAAGCACACACACTTATGTTGTATGACACGGAGACCAGCTCATACATTCGCTTTACACCGAGAATACGCTTCATACTCTGTCTAATCGTTGCATGTTGCATATTCGGATCTGGAAACGAACCTGTAATCGACCATTATTTGGCAAATGCTGAAAATGAAAAATGGCCTTTCAAAGAGGGTTGTGGATGGCCATTAATTGCTCTATCTGAATTTATATGTACAACCAAACTTGGATGCTTGTCACAATGGGAGAATGGTATGTATGGTTGGTACGAGTACGTATTTGAGGCCACAGTGAATCCATATAAACGTATTAAACGACATTAAAATTCTGCGCCCACAACATGGCTGTTTCAAGCACCTTTTTTATTGTTTTATTTCGTATTTTTTTCCTTTGCATTTTAAATCGTTTTCCTAAAAATCTTTTTCGTAGAACGTCATTTATGTACTTATCTTGTTCTATTTTTAAACAACTGAAATAAGGTTCAACGCCGTTGTCAAACTGTAACGTGTAGACGTATATATTTTTGTTTTGGCCAATACGTCGAATGCGTCCAATCGATTGCTTCTTTGTATCTTCGTTCAGTAGTGGTTCCATAAAAACTACATTTGATGCTGTCGAGAGATTTATTCCCACCGACGCCATCTGCGTAGAGAGTAAAAAGACATCGGTTGTCATACCAAACTCATGTACCGCACTTTTTATTTGCGTGCGTGTGGAACTTTTTGTCATAATACTCGACTTAACACCGCAATGTTCGAGAAATGTATGAAGGCGTTTTAAAACGGGAGTATATGCAGAAAATACCACGGTTGACTCACCCCTCTCTTGAAATTTCTGTATGTTGTCTCGCAACCACACAAATTTTTCACACACCATGTTCACATCATAGATTTCTTTTAAGTCGTTTAAAACGATGTATTTTTTGCCACATGAATTTGTCAACAGCACGTGGTCGTCGTATTTTTCTTGGCGTTCTTCAACCAAACGAATTAAATCTTTTTTTGTGCATGGTGCTCGACACGTCGGACATTCTCTTTTAAATCCAAGCGAATTAGAAATACACTCTCTGCAAAACGAGTGAAAGCAGGGGGTTAGAGTTCGACTCTGAAAAGATTCGAGGCAAATGACACAGTGTTCTTCAGTATCTTGTGCAGAATACTCTAAAAGCTTCTTCTTTATTTCTTGGCGATATGTGGTCGTTGTCATCGCATCAATGTTTGCAACGATCTCATCAACAGTGCCTTCGTTAACACCGTCTCTACCGCTCACGGGTGTTCCAAATGAACAGACATGAACTAAGCTGTGGTCAATACTGGTCAGAGTTATCGTTCGCACAATGTTATGAAGGTGGCGTTGTGTCATATACTCGAAATTTTCTTTATAATTTTCAATCAAGACTGCAACTAATTTTTTTACTACGAAGGGGAGTTCCAGAGTTACGATTTGCTCCGCTTGAATAACGTGGCTCATCGGATTAACACCCAGTTGTTCTAAACGCGTCTCGCTGATTTCAAACACAATCTCATCCAACATTTTTCGAAAGAGACCTCGATCTAGGTTCCAAATTCGTTGCAATACCGCTGGATCAGTCTTGTAATTAAAAGGATATACCTGTAACATGGACAATTGAGGACAGAGTGACAAGACATCATCGCAGGGGGTTGCCGTCAGACACCATCTTGCACGGGCGTATATACTAGAACAACCATGTAATGTTTGTGTGTTCATACCTTTCAGCTGATGACTTTCATCAAAGACAATTCTATCAAACACAGGTAGTGTTATCAATTCCAAATACGAATTGCTTAACATTTTGTATGTTGTAAGAACCACCGTGCCAGATACGTCCCTTTTCTTCATGTAGTACTCAGAGACTGACACAGAAGGTGCAAAACGCTTTAATTCAGATCTCCATTGGTCCAAAATGCCGGTTGGTACGACAATTAAGGTCTTTTCAAACGAAGACCGAAGTATTAATTCAATAATTATGACCGTCTTGCCAAGACCAATTCCTAAACTTAAAATACCACCATTTGCATTAGAATGATATCTGCGGTCAAACCCAACGATTTCATTATATTTGAATCCATCAAAGTTTCGATTAAACATATCAGTTGTATATTGATCACGTCGCTGCTCAACCGCATACATTTTGTTGACCAGATGTTGTTGATATCCTTTCAAGGTAGAGATATATCTAGGTTGGAGTAGTTGAATATCTTCAACATTCACCTTATTTGATTTATATTCAACGAATTCCTTATATGTCAAGAATGCTTCTCGTGGATACGAATAGTTAAATATTTTCCGCATAAGGAAGTTAGATACACGCGTTAGCTGGGAGCAAGATATGTGACCAATATCAGTTGAAAACACACCATTGTAGTGAACGCGAAGAGACGCGGTGTACACTGACCGCTCGTGTACATGCTTAAAATCAACCAAGTCGAACGTAAACATAGGAATTGAACGCGAATATTGCATCGCCTGTAAGTTTACAGAATTTACCCAAGGAGTGCCTGCACCGAAACGAGCACTCCACATGTTGTTCCACACCTCTTTATCATGATCCAAATAATGACAGTAAGATATAGGGTAATAGCTTGGGATTGATCGAAATGAGAAAGGGAACGCTGTCACATACTTCATAATGTCAAACGCATACTCCACGTCTCCCATGTCGTAAATTTCTTGTATTTGTCGCAGCTCTTGATTAGACAATAAATCCATGTCAAACGTAATTACAGGATCGTCGGAACTCAATCCATTGATTTGCCTCGCTTTCACAGCATCGCGTTCTTCGATGTGGATAAACTCTCTTGAAACCCATTCGATGCCGTAATTTTCAGAACTTGTTTGGTATAACGGCATCCACGCCATTGATCTATCACAAAAAAGATGCTGGTCGTAGATCACACAATACTTGTTGATAGAATAATCCACGTCGATGACGTGACCTTCGCGTCCATCTACAATACATTTACAACCCATAAATTCGTCTGTCTGCTCTCTTTCCGGGAAAATCTGCGGTGGCAGCTCAAAATTTTCTTTGATAATTGGTTGAAAAACACCATCAAAAAATTTTATTTTTGGAATTACTCTCTTCGAATTCTTCGGGTAAGAACGAACTTGCCGCTCTCCTTCACTTTGACAGTCTATACTGTCAGAGGTAACGTTGATGACAAAAACATGTCGATCAAGTAGAATATTTGGACAAATATCCAAAAGTTTTTGTCCAACTTTTAAATTATCACGCCAAGTAGAGTACCACTCGACATCTCTTGTCAGTTGAAAGAACGGTGCGGATACTTCAAAATCATAACCGCTTCGTTCACTTTCAATACACGACGCTGTTACATCATGGACAATGTTCATACCGGGACAAGTTGGTGCTCTGATTCTATATCGAACAACGCGCGTGTTTGGATGAAACGTAAAGCTCAAAATTGTTCCAACTGTGTAATCCCAACCGATGTTACTGTAAACGACTTCACTACCAGTCTCATAGGGGTTGAATAATGTGTAGCGTTTGGGACGCTTCTGTGAGCGCCGATTGCTTGTTATCTTACGCTTGACCATTTTTTTATCATGAAAAAACTCGACTATATATACTCTTCTCATTTAATTAAATGTTCATCAAGATTCACAAAAACGGAATTGCCCCAAAATATGAAACACCAGAGAGCATTGGCGCAAACTTATGTGTCTCAAAGCCATTAGCACTAGACGCGGGATTGCACGATGTGAAATTAAACTTTGACATTACGCTGGAAGAAGGTGAAATCGCGTCCGTTTTTATAAAAAAGAAGCTAGCAAAAATGGGCGCAACACTCGTGCATCATCTCGTCGAAGACATACATGCAAAACGCTTCTCTTTGCTACTAGATGTTCGACAATCTATCGTTTTGCCAGCATACGAACCATTGGCAACCATGATAATCTCATCACATGTTCGGGCGCCAATATTTATCGACACTATATAAGGGATGATGACAGTGCCAACTTTTATGCACTAACTGTCATAAAATTAAAACTTCATATTCTTAAAAGCATGTATTTATTTGCATTGTACTCTTCATAAATGAGCGTCATGAAGGATACTCATGTTGATGAACTAAGCATACAGGTTGAAGAGCTCGATTCAAAAGTCCTCTACTTAGTCAATCTCGTCAAGGATTTATCAAACAGACTGGAAAAAATAGAAAAATTTGCGACAAAGCACGGCGTTAACATAGCCACAGGCGTAAAGAACGGCGACGAACAATGTGTCGTAAGTTAGTATAAATATAATACATAAATAAATATATGGAAAGCATTTATTTTGAACGGTTAATTGAAGATGACACCATACCAAACAAAGCTCTCATCCAACTTTCTGAACTTAGAAGAAAAGATTTTTCAAATATTGATAACATTATTAATTATTATAAGGCCTTTTGTAAAATCTCCGATAGAATACGTTACAAACGCGTACGGTTGTCGTCACATCCAAAATTCAAGTGGTATGATGTCGTCTCGACGAATTGGAACATTGAAAAACTACATTTAGAAGATTTAATCAGCGAAAAATATATTCAAGTTGCTAACGAAGCAGTTGACGAAAAAGAAAAATTGAAATTATGCAACGAGTCTATCACTTATAGAACGTTAGCATTATCCACAATGCAAAGCTGTGGCTGGATCACGCCATTGATGCGATTAAATCACGTAACAAACGAAAGATACCATCTTCACAAACTCTTCGAAGCGGTGGCGTTGAAATATTTCAGCATGTTTTCTTACAAGCAAAACGATCGAGCAATATTGCTTGCCTACCAATTCGACGAGTTGTCAAGCAGATTATGGAAAAGTTCAGTAAAAGATTACAAATACATGGCGCTTGCTCTTCATTCGATTGCAACGAAAATGTGCGATGATGAAATCGGTGAACGCATAGCTCTACTAGATAAAGTCATCAATAAAAACGGTGTGCCACCAAACGTAACGGCAGATTACCAGACGTGGGTCAGGCAGAATGATCAAGTATATTTTAATGCTGTGCAAACAAAACAAAAACTGGAGACGCTTACTTTGAAGGAGGCTTTTTGTATCGTTCGACATCGGAAAGAAACTGTTTAGACACCTGTGCAATGTCTGGCAAGTCGTAGTTTTGCGCAGAATAAACACCAACCATAAAACCTAACACAAATCGAAACATATACTTTAAGTACATTTATGTTTAAATACCCTATTAAAATACACTACAAAATTGTATAAAATGGAATGCCCAATCTGCCTCGACGTGAAGACCTCGTTGTTCAATAATAAATGCGGACACTCGTGGTGTAAAGCGTGCCATGCTAAGCTTTTACACGTAAACCATGTAACATGTGTCATTTGCAGAGAGCCAATCACGTTGCACAGACCACTGAAACCACATAACGCATATATCGCATGGCTCTTGCATGGGGGTGAACCATTACTTCACCCACGAAAAAAGAGGAAAAAAAGATATAAATATAAACGTCGACAATAGTAAATGGGGTGCAAACTTGCCATCAATGTCGTTCATCCTGCAGAAAACTTTCTAAAAAAGTTTTCTCCCAAATGGAAGTCAAAGTCTTTAGACCAAACCGACATGACTGGTGAATGTACAGACAACACTTGTCTCATCGAATTAATACCACCTGACAAGGTTCTTTAGTATAAATAACATACTACATTGTACATAATGGGACAATGTGTTACGATTGCGGTTGGAAACTCCGGATCGGCTGGTGTAGATCCAACCAAACAGAATTCTACAAATGTAAATATTGGCAAAGGTGATGAAGAGGAGGAGGAGGAGGAGGAAGATGATTGTCTGTCGGGCTGTCTCGAAAAACTAGGGTGTAATTTTTGTATATAAATATTTAATGTTTTTCTTATAAATGTCAGACCGGAACATGGTTCGAATATACGATATAGACGCAGGAAATATGCACGAAATCCCAATGCATCAACCACGGTCTTCGTTAGATCAAATGTTTATCAACGAAGTTTCATCACACACATTTAACACACGCGAGGATTGTCCGTGTGGTGGTGGATGTTTGTTTTGCTTGACGTCCGCGGCAAATACTTTAACACAGCTAGCTCAACCGCAACAAAGTGAAACACTTGACGAAAAAAACCGAATAGTAGTTTTAAAAGTAGAAGGTGACATCGGAGAGTGTGGCATATGCTTGGAGACATTCAAAATCGGCGAAACATTTAAGTGTTTGCCATGTTCTGATACCGTCAATCATAAATTTCACACAAGTTGCATTGACCCTTGGTTAATAGACAACACCACATGCCCAACATGTCGAGCAGAAGTTATTGAAGGCTCAGGCTCCGAAACGCACGATTGGGTCTCGTCTCTGGTTGAGCTGATGCGTCATTCTTCATAAGGGATTCGTAAACCTCTGGTGACTTGCTCCTTACATGTACACCAATGCGTGTAATAAACTCAATGATAAATTTCTCTTGGATTGGCTCGACAAAAAATGTACTACCGTTCACAGAATGCGTCGATTCCCATTGCAAATTGCCAGTCCCTCGCTCGATTTTCCAGTTCATCTTTTTGTTCGTTGACATAACAAATATAGCCCCTTGACGATATTGAAATGCTTCACCAGAGTACATCATATTTCCAGCATATTGCCATGGCCAATAAGTATTGCAGTCAATCCCACGCGGCAGCTGACGGTATTGAGAAGGAAACATTGGGTCGCTTACTTGACGTATGTAAAACAACTGACCGTTGTCTAGATTGTTACGCATCTCGATCAACTTCATCGCGGAAAGTTTTACTTGACAGTGTTTTGTTTGATCCACTTGATCCACTGCGACGAGATCTGCAAGGGTTACGTATGGTTTCGTAGGCAATTGCATGAGTTCAAGTGCTTCGATACTATTGTTACCCGGTTTTAACCGAGGGCTTTGTGTTTCAGAACGGGAAGACATAACGTCGATTCGATTGATTGAAGAGAACACGCGTGCCACGAACGAACGAAAAGTACCAACGAACGAAAAGCACCAACGAACGAAAAGTACCAACAAGAATATTGTGTTGTTCAAAATTTTGACGTGTAAAATTCAAGTTAGAAGCCATATAAATATTCGCTTAATATCATATACATGTCACACTCTGTATTGTGTACACCTAAATGTCCTATATGTTTTCATAATTATTGTACTGATGTTAAACCGAGAGTACTGTACCCATGTGGACACGGTATTTGCGTAAAATGTCTTGCATCATTCAGAAACCACGAAGAAACCGAGGGAAACGAAGACATTTGTTGTCCGATGTGTCGAGAAATTATTTTACATGACTTTAACAACTACGATCTTCTCTCTATCACTGAGAATGTTGAAAATACAAATATAAGCTATTGGTGCAAGCGATTACTTGAACATGTCGATTTGGAAGGATTGGAGATTAAAATACACCCACAAGTCGAAGAATTTGCAAAGGTCATATGCAACCGCATAGCATATTCAACGATCTTTGATGACATGGAAGAAAAAGCAAGGGAATTCTGGTCAACAGATGACCTAATCGCCTTTAAATCTTTTAAACGTTCATTTGTACATACTTTGAACGAGAACAACGTACCATCAAGCGATGCAATCAGTTGGCTTAAAGTCTTGCACCTTCCACAAAAAGCTGAAAAATTGGTAGTGCAAGACATTGTAAAGTTCTATGAGGTGAAGGCGTTCCTAGCGGATATTGACGGTGAATGGCTGCTGAGCATTTTTTTGTGAAGTATAAATATACGTCGTTATTTTAATAAATGGATCGAATTTACACTAAAACTACGGAACTTGACGAGACTACCCAAACATTTATACAGCAGCTCGTGGAATCAGACCGTGGTAATAATCCAGATATAAAGGTTGAATTCAAAGGATATAGACATGATAATTTAGGATTTACAATATTATTTCACAATATGGAAATCTACTCGAATGAGCTTGTGCATGAGTGGGACCGTATTGCGAATGATGCTGGGATGACGTGCGATGTTGAACATGACTTGGTCAATGGATGGGTGATTCTGAAATGTCAAAACGTTCTACGCAGACGAACCAGACAGAAACTACCCAAAACTCTAAAACCATTTGAAAAACCACATTTGAAAACACTCGTCTATTTAAGCATTTGCATTATCTGCATATACTGCCTATGGAACCGTCTCAGCGATCGGCTCCAACTGTGATTTCTTTGCCAAAAAATAACCTCTGTGAGAAGGATAATAAATTTGTTGCAGAATTGGTACGATATATAGGTACCATTAATGGTCGGGAGACAATCAAGATATCTATTCATGACTCGTTTGAATCGCGGTACAAAATTAGTCTACGCAACCCCCCACGGCTAACGTTAGATGACATTAGGCAGATTGAAATGATGAACTCGAAGATTCTTAAAATTGAATTTGATTTTAATCGATCAATGATCATAATAGAAGCGTGGAAAGATGGGAGAGAATTAACTGGAAACAAGAGGGATAGAATTGACGACGAATGTTTCTACGAACTTCCAACAGCTATCAACATGGACACCGTTGATGAATCAGACAAACCACAGGTAGGAGGTGTACTAAAAGTTTTAGTTAATCTAACAGAGCTGCAATTTAATTTGGATATCACCAAAAATACACGTGTGTATAATCTGATTGTTTCTAAAGTAGAAACGCTCTCGATTAATACTATCGACGTTATATTGAACAAATTTAGAGCTTTTGTGTCGGACGTTACCTTTGATTTCCCACAAAAAAATATTATATTTGTTATTAGAAAAACAGAATCACCACTACAAAAAGTCGCACAAATTAGACGTAAAAAAGTTAAAATTTTTAAGTAAACTATGTATTGTCAGACTTTAGTAATTCGGCCAATACAGTCCGCTTTATAACGATTCTACCACCATCCCAACGACTAGATAAGCGTTTTAAAAGCGGTGGACCGTTCTTTTTCTGGTTTGCGAGGATGTAACACGTTAGATTGTAATTCATCGCAATTTCAAATCCTTTTCGTATACGAGATTCGAGCCCACGTGACTTACTTTTCCACTCCCTTTTTATTATCTTCGAACTAATCTTTCGTGTCACAGGCAGTTTTAAAATAAACACTGGCTCCCAATTACCAGCTGCTTTACGAGTGATACGCGGCCCCCCCTGCACACTGCCATTATGTTGCTCCAATCGACGTCTAAAATTATAAGCTGCGCCGATGTATGTGTGAGTCTTTATATGGCTGCAATTATGACAAATTAAATATACATAAATAGCTTTCTTCATATTATTAAAATAGATCCTATTTAAATACATGCTATTTTTAAAAATGACAGATTCAAAGCCACAACCCCTGACAGAAGATCAAAGAACAGAGGTCAGATCTTTATTAAAGCAACTAAGTGAAGCATCTAGTGCCAGAGCTTCCAAACGAGGGTCAACGCGACCTATTCTAAAAACTACTAAAAAATTAAAAGTAATCCCAAACCCTTTCGAAGGAATAGACGAGGGACAAACGGTACAGGGGACGGAGTTATCACCAGATTGTGTGGTCTTGCCATTCATACAACGAACACGCATAGTATTGTTCCCGTTCCACTATGATCAAATCACACAGACCCGTGATGAGTGGATACAAATGATGCAAGACGATGTTGGGTGTACTTTATCAGTCTCAGACGCCGGCACAAAAGATCATTTGAGATTCACCATTGACGCAAACCCACCAGTCAGATATCTTCATTTATATCTGCAATACGTACCGGGATCTGAAAACCAATACGGGTTGAATAACTGGCTTTACGCGACGTGATTAAAACTTTAACTGAAATCCACGCGTACTCCGTCGCATACATAGCATCACAACTTAATGTTTTAAACACCGACTGCTTAAAAGCATGTCCTTTTCAGATTCTTGTATCTGTTTGTCGCGGTCGTACTGTCTTATTTCTGAAATTAGTTTATTTCGAGCGTTTTCCAAACGCTGTCGATTTCGTAATTCGGCAAAATACTCACGCAGACGTAAAACGCCAAGTTTTTGAACAACAATTGGCCAGTACAAACGATGTTCTTTATAGAATGTTGAATATTTGTCAGGGCTGTTCACGCGGTCGTTCAAGTAAACAATATCGTTGGGAATATTCTCATAAAAATCGTGACCGGCAAAGATGTGGTCAGGCATTGGACCATCAAGTGTAAAAGAAGTGTCCAAAACTAGTGGGTCACAGTACAACTCGATTTGAAGCGGGGGGATCACATGTTGAACATACAAGTGTTCCAACCTTTCATCGCTCGTTCTTATATCGTCCTCTGTAATATGAAACTGTTGCAAAAGTAGCTCATCCATAGTATCGTAGCTCAGAGTAAGGTTCTGTGAGAGAGTCAATCGTCAAGTCAGGTGCTTATCAGAGTCAGGTGCTTATCAGAGTCAGGTGCTTATCAAGTCAGGTGCTTCGCACCCGTCGAGTCAAGTGCTTCGCACCCGTCGAGTCGTAAGAGTGCGTGTTTAGTTTTGTAGACGTCAAAATAGTTTACCGCGTAAAATAGTTTACTTATTAAGTACAACTACCAGTAGTGGTACACTGCTGTGTGCCGCAACTATTGATACACACACCGGTATCTGGAATCTCAGCCCTACCATCACCACACTGGACAGCTATAGCAAGGGGACAGACTTGGCACTTATCACCATAAAAATCACTCGAGAAACAATTCGAACACGTTTCTCCACCCCAGCCACCCAAACCATTTGATTTGATGTCTACATCACAAGAACACTCACCAGTACCATCAATTCCATCGTTGCATTCTCCGTGCATGGAACACTGTGAAATACCAGCACCACCGGGACATGTTTTACATTCCTCACCAAAGTAACCATCGCCACAAGAACTGCATTTAGAATCAATTTTTTCTTTCAAACAGCCACATGTTGCACCACTCCACGTTGGAAATGGCTCCGTTCCATCAGGATTGCACACGCATTGTAATCTATTAAACGTTTCGTCATCCCCGATATAAGCGGCTGCACAAGTGCCGTGGCCTCCACATATAGACGCTGAATATATCAAGTCGAACCCCGGACAAGGCTCACATGACGGGCCCCAGTAGCCGGCGCGCTGACATACACACTCACCATTACCTAACCGTTCTTCTCGACAGCAAGTCTTATACGAACATGTTCCTATTGAACATTCTAAATCTGATTCGCACACTTCACCAGAGGTTTCATCGCCGTCCACACATATACCCTTACAATTAAACGTACTACAGTCATAATGATCAGTGCAAACATTACCAAACGAAGTACAAGTTTCACCAGTATATATATTTTCACCGTGCCACTTGTTATCACGACATATTGCCAGACTATCATGAACATTACACGTCCTACATGGTTTACAGAATCCTCCGTAATGTCCATCTTTACAAGTACGACATAGCGTGCCTAGATCGTCTGTCTCAGTAATCCAATTCTCCGCACACTGATCACAGGCTGAGCCAATGTAACCGGGGTAACACTTATCGCATTTCTCGCCGACCCACCCTCTCTTGCAGGTGGTACAGTCACCTGTAAATGTCGGTGCACAGACACCACAGCTGACACCAGCCCACCCAATATTGCAACTACACGCGCCAGATCCTTCACCACCGTCGTCACATACACCATTCAAACAATTGCAAGGAGTGCATTCTGAACCAAAATAACCAACAGCACATGGACATTCTGGTAGTTCTAATGGGTGCAAAATAAATGTTCGTATGCCAAGACTCAGCACCAAGAGTCCAAGAATAACTTGAAAAATGTGAGGATATTTTATTTTGACTTCCTTATGGAGGCTCAATGTCACACCGCTTATTATGGTAGCAGTTCCGACGACCATAAGCAAAAACGCAAAGACAAACCCACTTGGTATGGCCGGACCGGTATATCCACTATTAAAGACCATCGCCCAACCACCGACGAAAAAACCACCACCTACGCCAAGCATGATCGTGGACGGTGTCTTCATACATATAGTAAATTTGATAAAGGTATTTATACGTTTGGATTACTAAACATGGACATATATAATGAAAGACAAGTCATACATATATGAGCGTTTCAAGCCAACAAATGAACGGTGTAGTAACATACTATTTACTAGACATGTTTCATGACGCTCCTCCACAAGTCCCTATAAATATCACTCGCGACTGTATTTTCTTCAACAAAATGCGTGCAGATTTATGCGCGGACATTTTTAACAATGTGGCATTTTCACACATTGTAAGCTTAATTCACAACGCTACAAAGGTAACTCAAATCAACAGTGTCCCCACTGGTTGTGTTTGTTCGATTGAAGGGAAACCCATTTGTTCGAATCAAGCAGGTGTTCAATTAATACTGACACTTGATGGGGGATGTGAACATGTTATCATTCAAAGGAAGTACCAGCGTCTTTGTTACAATTATTGGAAATTGCGGAACTTTCCAGCGTTTATTCAATTGCAAATGCGCGAGTGGCTTTTACAACAGTCGTGGTATCTTCCACATGTTTACAGTGCACATTTTATAATGAATAAATTGTTCACCTCATCGTTTTGCGATAAGATACACACACACTTCGTTCAAGCTGTGAACGAAGTCGTGCAATTAAACTGTCTTGGCGGTAACGGGTAAACTCAACCACTCGTCGATGATATTTTGGATGTTCTTTGGAAAACGTTCAACACGTGTGACTAAATCCATTCGAACATTCTCTTCCCTCCGTTTGGTCTTGTTTGGAATATCCTGTAAACGTTTCTGCCTAGTTTTCCATTGACATCCACTGCTTCGACAAGAGTAGCGATATGTCCCACTCATGACATGAACTACAAAATACATGTGATTCGTCTTATGTGTTTTATTCGCAATCAAACACGTCCGAATGTCAGTGTTAACGGTATACGTAAGCGACTCTGGAAAAACGCAGATGATTTCATGAATGGCACCAGTGCCAAAACGATCTTTCAAAACGCTAGTCAAATAGTCGACGATTACATTCATAAATGGTGGAACCCAACCGGTTGCAATACTGACTGTTTGCTTAGACTGAAGGTATTTATCCTGCAGTTCGATTTTCGTTAGAGTGGAATGGGTTGGACAAATTCGAGACGCCTTCCACGACTGAAAATTAAGCTCAACACCATCCCACTTCAAAAAGCGATCCTGTCCGACTTTCGTGGAACCCCACATTCGCATCATTCGATTTTTTGAGTACACCGCCAGATCCACATATTTAAACGCTGATTCGGTTTCGACAGATTCATTTGCAACTGCTCCAACCAGACTCACAAATGCACCACAGTGGATGTTGTTCGTAAATATATGCGAAGAACACTTTAATATAATGTGCAAGGAACCTTTATCATCATTACTACTGTCGAGGGTTATGATGTCGATTTTGTCGTCTTTTACTTTTTGACGTAAAGCATTCACAAATAGAGGCCTTAAACACTCCCAATAATGAAATACATCATCACGAGTCTTGCCATGCGCGTCCATGTCCAAGTACAAGTGACACGGTCGATTTTCACGAATAACCTCGCACACTGTATTCACCCCATTTCCAACTATATCGTTGTGATAAAAATCCCAGTCAGAACCTAGAACAAATTTGTAAAGTGGAATCTCTCGATTTCCCATGTACTGTACAGCAAAGACACTTCGCTCTGCGTCTGCCTTTTCGAGCAATGGTTGGAGTTTGTTAGAACGTTCGAGGCTCATTGGGTATGGGTTGTTCGAGAGTTAGTCGGTGTCTAGTGTGTTGTCTTCGACACGAACATACACAGATATATGATCTAAAGTTGCTATGCAACAGACGAGTTGCATAGCAACAGACATACACACACTTATTATACGTATTAATAATAAATTTACATGTCAAAATTTTGACTTTATAAGCTCTATACGCGTTGCTATGCATGCGCGTTGCTATGCATGTGCGTTGCTATGCATGCGCGTTGCTATGCATGCGCGTTACTATGCGCTATGCGCTTTTATGTTTAGATCGAAGATCAGGTCACTTAAAGACCATGAATGTGTTTAATCGTTTCCTAGGAATTGGGAGACCAACCCCTGTTCAACCCAGTTTAAAAGAAACAAAGAAGCGGAAAAGTGTTGAGATAGCAACGGTCAAAGAAGTTGCTCACTCATACCATTGCAACGGGTGTGGGAAAGTTGTTTCGCTCACACCTTCGCAAGAAGTCAAGTGTTCACACTGTGATTATAGAATTCTGGCGAAGATTAGAACGGTCACACACATCACTTACTCAGCGGTATAAAAATCATTTCATCAGTTGGTACTATGAGGTATCGGTTCAAGTCAGATAAAGAAACCAAGATTAGAGATTTAAAAGTACAAGACGAAAACAACGTGACAGCTTTTGACTTTTGCTCACTCTTATCTGAAGCGACATTTAAAAGAAGGAAACCGACATGTACGTTTTTCCCAGTAAATGTGGATGTAAACGATATTGTGGAAGGTGTTTTGGTCGTCGGTCAATCGTATGCTCATAAGTTTAAAAACATCCCAGAACCCGGTGAAATTGTAGAAGCGGCCATTCCTTCGTGGAATCCACCACAACCCAATCCACCCACACAACCTCCACCTTTACAGACACGGGAACGAGGACGACGTCGTTGGCAATCTCCACCAGCTGATGAAAGACGACCGAGACACTGTCGAAGACCGCGTCGTTGGCAATCTCCACCAGCCGACGAAAGACGACCGAGACACAGTCGGCAACGAAAACGACGTCGACATAAGAAGCGACAATGGGAAAGAATGTAATTTATGTATATATATGTACATCGTAGCTCTAAAGAAATGGCCTTGATAAGATGGACTGCAATCATTGCGACTGTAACTTCTACTATTATTTTAGGTTCGATGTTTATTACATTGCCTGTTTTGTATGACTTGAATATTTTTAGTGACGTCGGCAAGCAACCCGACCAACCGGGTACATATACGATTGTCGAAATAGTGCTCGCCGGTTGCGCATTGCTCACATCTGCCATATCGACGTGGACCATTCTCGGAGACGGAAAATTCATTGACCCACCACGGCAAAAATTAGTTGCTGGATTCTTTATTGCCTTTGCCGTTGCAGAGTTAATTGTTCTCGTTGCACGCTTGTATTGGAGAGGTATTCTCACAGACATGAAACTACTAGGTGACGTAGGGTGTCGTGATACATCATTCGAAGGTAACCCAGTGGAGCGATATGAAATTTTTGGAAACAACAACATTGAAACTACAGCAGACTGTGTGTTTAATTCATTTAACACAAACAATATTGATGGTGGAGACCTACTCGATTGGAGTAAGTCTGTAAATTACGATGCAAAAACACGCAACACTCTTTTACAGGCGATCATATCATCTGGACAAACTGGCGTTGGTATTGACCAAGTACCATACTATCATTCGTATTGGTATTGGGGATGCAACGCAGTCTGTCACGAGAGGTCTGCATTAAACATTGCGTGGATGTATCTGTCTCTTTTTGCCTTCCTCAGTTACTTGACGATCGGCCTACTATTTCTATGTTCAACAGGCGGCGTTGACTCTGATCAAACCATACCAGACGAAAGAGCACCGCTCGTATCAGATGATGATGCACCGGATAAATCAGACGATGAGTCTGAAAGTAATCCCTTTTCTTCGTCTGAACCAACTGAATATTCGCTAAAAATGCGTCTTCGTTTGTGAGTAAAGCATAAGATAAACGCACGAAGCACAAACAACACCATAAAATTGTACAGGTTTAAATAATTCGCGGACCTGTAATCAGTTAGCACAGTATTGCGATACACTGCATATGGACACGGCTCGACACAACCGTCGTATTTCACATTGTCTATCAACGCACAACTCATACCACAAGCGTCTTCGGCAAATGTGTCGCGAATAGCACAACATATTAAAACAGATACACCGTACGAGAGTTTCCAAAGAACACCCACATTCAATACAAAATACGGCGATCTACCACGGTCGTATATCTGAAAACTCATGAGGGCTAGTACAATCGTGTACGTATTTAATCCGGCCATTTCGGAAAACGCCTCATCCGGGGTAAAAAAACATATTATCAAGTACAAGATAGAAAGCAACATTGTGCCAACACTTAACAACTGATACTCAACAACTGACTCTGCATGAAAGGTGCAAAACTTATACATGTATTCAGAAAAACTACAACCACATCGCTCGGTTATAGTATACTTTTCGTTGCAGATCTCACAACGGGTTCGATCAGATGTTTCCACCCACTTGCGTAAACACTCCTCGTGAGTGTAGCCGTGATCGAAACCCTTGCATCGACACGCCGAAATTAAGACACCATCATTATCTAGACATATCCTACAAGTCATATACTCTAATCAAGCTTCGTATATATACTCTTACAAACACAAACGATACCAATATTAAAGTGTCGAAGAAGTATGATCTTCGATCTCTGGTCTTCGATCTAATGTTTCCGTGTGTACGCTGGTTTTTTCGGTAGTGATAGAAAATCACATAGCTTCAGTTCCGCATCACCACTTTGCTTATCGAGATGTGCACGGATGGATCCCTTGATCTTATCGAATAAGATCTTTCGGTCGAGTTGTATCGATTCCGTTTCACTCACAAAACATCGAGCAGGGTCTTCCACGGTTAAGAATTTTCTCAACACCTCATCATCATATGGCAAGGGAGACTTATTAACCAAATGCACGATGCGAAATCCATGGTTCACAACACCACGTAGCATCGAGAGGGTGAACTTGTGTTGGCACATACGAGGGTAGAAAACCACGTCACTTTTACCGACATGTGCTGGCACTGCATGATAGCCGGAGTCGTTACCGTCTCCGTCCTCGTCGAGATGTGAATAAATAATCCACACGTCACCATCCTCGTCTTTTACTTCGACACAACAACCCTCTATTTTCAGGACTCCATCGATACATTCAAGAACCCTCGCAAGAGCCTCACCCGTGTGGAAATTCATTTGATTTTCAAAGGTAAAAAACTCCGCTTCGTCCAGCCCGTTGGCTTGAATGTACCGTTCTTTCCCGGTCTCCGGTTCGGTCTTTGGTTTCTTCATTGGTCGCGAAGAATCATCGCCA
>Ga0209631_10001737_pt1 | contig 27230 bp, 22 predicted proteins | sample COG_08_FD_184752 | JGI IMG/M metagenome (GOLD analysis project Ga0209631, IMG submission 184752) | Pelagic Microbial community sample from North Sea - COGITO 998_met_08 (SPAdes) (version 2) | ecosystem: Environmental > Aquatic > Marine > Neritic zone/Coastal water | place: Helgoland, sampling... | reverse complement strand
CAGGTGATCACCTAAAATCAGAAAATATAAATTATGGAAGATATCAGTTATCTCACCGAGACTCGGTTCAGCGATCTTGCGCTGGATGAAAGACTCCTTTCCGGCCTTACAGATGCCGGCTTCGACTTTTGTACCAAGATACAGGCAGAGTCGCTACCTATTGCGCTAACCGGACAGGATGTCGCTGGACAAGCCCAAACGGGAACTGGCAAAACAGCAGCATTTCTCCTCGCCATATTCAATCACCTGCTCAAAAATCCCAAACCAGAGTCGGCAACCCCGATCAGTATCAGATCTCTCGTGCTTGCGCCCACCCGGGAACTGGCAATTCAGATTCACCGTGACGCTGAGGTTCTCGGCAAACGTACAGGTCTCAAACTGGGGTTGGCATATGGTGGCACGGACTATCAACAACAACGCGAAACGCTTGCCGCTGGTGTCGACGTCCTCATTGGCACCCCTGGAAGACTCATTGATTTCTATAAACAGGAGGTATTCGACCTTAAAGCCGCACAGGTCTTGGTGCTTGATGAAGCAGACCGTATGTTTGATCTCGGTTTTATTAAAGATATCCGCTACATCCTGAGACGGATGCCACCTCCAAAAGATCGGCTCAACCTTCTGTTTTCGGCAACCTTATCCCACCGCGTTCATGAACTCGGATACGAGCACATGAACGACCCCCAGGAAATAAAAATTGAGCCCAATACGGTGGTTGCGGACCACCTGATCGAAGAGGTCTACTACCCGGCAAACAACGAGAAATTGCCCCTTTTGCTCGGACTCATGCGCCAAACGGAAGGGCAACGGGTCCTGGTGTTTGCCAATATGCGGGTCACTTGCGATCGGTTGGGCCGGATCCTGAAACAGCAGGGCTACGCAACCGCCGTGCTATCAGGGGACGTGCCTCAGAAAAAACGTGAACAGCTTTTAAAAGCCTTTACGGAGGGGAAACGCAACGTACTCGTGGCCACAGATGTTGCAGCGCGCGGACTACACATCCCAAGCGTCAGTCATGTTTTTAACTATGACCTTCCCCAAGACGCAGAAGATTACGTTCACCGCATCGGTCGTACTGCCCGTGCGGGAGCCAGCGGCAATGCCATTAGTTTTGCGTGCGAGGATCATGCCTTTTCTTTAATGGACATCGAGGAATACATCGGGCACCCACTGACAAAACAAGAAATCTCTGATGCGGTTCTTGAATCACCCAAACAGAGCACCGATTCGAGTTCAGACAACAAGGACAAAAAGCGCGAGCCTAATCGAAAACCCAAAGCTCGCTCTAGTTCGCCAATAAATGAAACACCGGTTCAGAAAGCAAAAACTAACAACCATTCTGAAAAAGAGCGAGCCGCCAAACCGGCGCGGTCTCATACTCCCGCGCCCCAAGCACTTTCAGACTCCCCACTTGATGCCGCTGTCCCGACCCATACGCCTCGGGGACGATACCGCCCGAAGGTCGAGGTGCCGGCTGTGGGATAGCACTATTTTTCTGCTTGCAAATCGGATCACACGAAACAATGAAAGCTCGACCTTCGGCGTTAAAAACCCAAAAATCAATAACCGAGGATTCGTCCCTATTGCATCGTTATCAGGCCGTAATTGTAGGATCGCGCGGCCTCTTAACCACGATCTATTTTGAGTGGTGCAGTTGGCTCTCTCCAATTCCAGGGGCTTTTGGTTTGCTACTCAGAAAAATTTTTTGGCCGCGATTATTCAGAACGTGCGGCAAAGGTGTGATGTTTGGCGCCAATATCATTCTTCGTCATCCCAATCGCATCAGAATTGGCAACAACACGGTGCTTAGTGAAGGCGTCTTATTGGATGCTCGACATTCAACAGATGACACTGCATTGCAAATCGGCGATGAGGTGATCCTCGCGAACAATACGATGCTCTCCTGTAAGGACGGAACCATAAATATTGGTGACCGAGTCGGCATTGGCGCATATACGATTATTCAATCCGTTCAAAACTGTCCGGTTGTCATTGGCAACGACGCGGTTCTCGGGCCGAGGTGCTATCTAGTGGGAGGTGGCCAATACCATACCGATTCTTTAAACATTCCCATTGCACAGCAGGGCATAAAGCCAACCGAGGGATGTTTTGTCGGCCCGGGCGCCTGGCTAGGCGCTAATGTTTCGATTATCGATGGCGGCGCGTTGGGAGAAGGCAGTATTGCGGCGACCGGTGCGGTCATCGTTCGAGATGTCCCTGCATATGAAATTGTTGCCGGGGTTCCTGCTCAAAAAATCAAAGACCGTCAGTCCGAACAAAACCCTGACTGACTACCGGTCATGCGAAAGAAAAAAGCGTTCGTGCTGTGTCTGAAGATTTTTCTGTCGGTGGGGCTCATTTTGTGGATTACGCACAATGTTTCTCTCGAGCAAGTATGGTTAGTCATCGCTGATGCTCATGTGACTTTGCTTTTTTTCGCATTTAGCCTCTTCTTCGTGGGTTACTTCATCACGGCGTTTCGATGGCGAATGCTAATACGCGCCCAAGGTGGAGACGCTCCCATTCTTTATCTTGTTCGGTCATTTATGGTTGCGATTTTTTTTAATAATTTTTTACCCTCGACCATCGGTGGTGATGCCGTTCGCATGTATGACTCGTGGCGCTTGGGAAACACAACGTCAGGCGCAGTATCAGTCGTGTTGGTGGACAGGTTCCTGGGCGTTTTAGCCCTGCTTTTAATTGCATTAATCGCGCTCTTGATGGATCCGCATATCTCCACCCAATTTCCAAGTATTGCAATTTGGGTTGGCATCACAATTTTTAGCGCAGGCCTTCTTGTATGGATCGTTTTGAATACCCCTCCCGGAAAAATTGAAACGTTTGCACTTAAGTCGTCCGGCGTTATTCACAGGCTCGCCGGCTTTCTCGGAAAGGTGCTTAACACGCTCCAGTCTTATAAGCACTCGCCGGGTGCGGTGGTTCGCGCCTTATTACTTTCTTTTCTACTGCAGTTAAACGTGGTCGTACACTTTATTTTTTTGACAAGAGCGCTCGGTATCAATGTCCCGATCGAAGCGATGTTCTTTATCATCCCGGTCGCAATTTTTGTAATGATGTTGCCCGTTTCGATTAATGGTATCGGCTTGCGAGAGACTGTTTTCGTTTTTTTATTCTCACTGTTCGGCGTGCCTCACATTGAAGCATTAGCGCTGGCGTGGCTCGCCTACAGTTTTAGCCTTGCGCAAGGCATATTAGGGGGAATGGTCTTTGCCGTGAGGCGCGAGCATTCCGCGCGTCCGGCCTGAACCAGGATTGATCGGCGTTATTGTTCACAAAATGTGCGAGTCGAAAGCCGGCAAGATTGAAGTTAAAATAAACAAATGTTGTGCGGTTACCCATTTTCTGAATTTATCTTTCTATGATCGCGATACGTAAAATTTTTAGAGCATCATCTACAAGCCTGTTGTTAGCGCTTGGCATCGCACCGGCAGGCGCGGGTTCGCCTGATGTGAACTCAGGCGAGTTTCTAGACAACCCCTACCTTCAGGGCATCAGCGTCGTACCGGCCTGGGACGCGGGTCTTCTGGGTAATGGCGTTGTTATCGCGAATCTTGACTCCGGCGTTCGAGCCAACCATGTCGATCTGGCCGGCACTATCCTGCCGGGCTATGACTTCGTCAACGATGATGATGATCCATTTGATGATGAAAAATCTCTTACCTACGGACATGGTACCGCGTCTTCGGGAATCATCGTTGGTAACTGGAATGGCGTTGGCATTGGCGGAATCGCTCCCAACGCGAGGATCGTGCCTGTCAAAATCACAAACGAAGAAAACCTCACGGACGGGGGACTGATCAGCCAAGGTGTCAACTATGCGACGAGCCGGAGCGATGTCAAAATCATTCTCCTCGAAAACGTTGGATCATCAACATCGCTCGATGAATTCGTAGCATTCAATAATGCGGTGGCCGCGGGCAAACTACTAATTGCCCCCTCCGGTAACGCAGGGTTAGCAAGTCCGGTAAATCCCGCGTCGCAGTTCGGGGCGCTCGGAGGGGCTGCCCTTGTTGTGGGCTCGCATAATGGCGGCGGCGGTCGGTCGCCCTTTAGTAATGGCGCTTTGGGTGTTGAAGGCAACTATATGACCGCACTCGGAGAAGGAGTCCTTGCGGCTGGGAACCAAGGCGACGACTTTTACTATACGGTGACCGGCACCTCCATGGCCGCGCCACAAGTGGCAGCTGCGGCCGCACTAATCTGGTCGTACGCACCGAGCCTGACCGCCACTGAAGTGGCTGAAATTTTAAAAAAATCAGCAACCGATCTCGGCGCACCGGGCGTTGACAGCATTTTTGGCGCTGGCGGACTTAATATCGAAGCAGCCCTCGCGCCCATTGGCGTAATCACAGCGCCCATTGAGGAAGAGGAGGAGGAAGTAGAAGAGGACGAAGATGGTTCAGGGGATACATCCGATGATCCTGGTCAAGGCAACTCCGGGAGTTCAGGTGGGGGAAGTGGATCGAGCGGCGGAGCGGGTGTCGCGCTCGCGGCGCTTGTGCTGGGGGGTGTTGGTTATGCCCTGATCCGAAATAATCCTGATCTCGATGAAACCCTTGTTTTGGATGAATATGGCAGGACATATGAATTGGACCTGGAAACGCGCATCAGTGTTCGAAATCCTGGCCCCTCTGCCGAATCCGTGCTTCAAGAATTGGACACCGAGCAGGTTAACGAGACCCTGATTCAGCGCAGTGACTTCAAACTAACGGCGAGTTACCGTTTTGATCAGAGAATGTCGTACCTTGATCCGTATATTGATGATCAGGAAAACGATCAGGCGGTAAAAATGCAGCTGACCGCATTTGATCAAAACGGTGCCCAATACGCGTTTGGCTTCAATCAGCGTCTACCGTCATTTTTCAATAATATGGAAGCGTCTGAAAATCTTCCGTTGACCGCCGGATTTTTTCGCAGCGATGCTTTTTCGGCCCCTGTCATGGGATTTAGCAGCCTGGGCTATCACAGCGCCGTTGGATTTAAGTCTGAAACAGGTTGGCAATCGGGCCTTGCGTTCTCTTCAGTCGATGACGAGACCCGCCATGGCCTTAAAAGTGAGAGCTCAAGTCTCCATCTGGGCTTAAAACAAAAAGGTTTTCGGGTCGGCCTCCAACTTGGATTCCTTGAAGAAGATGGAAACCTGCTCGGTGGCGCCTCTCATGGCGCTCTTAGCGTTTCTCGCGCACAGACCGTCTTTGGCGCCGCGCGCGGCGATATTGCCCTGAATAACCACTGGTCAATGGTGGGACAGTACACCCACGGTGTGACCTGGGCGGATGACTATTCTGCAAGTCTGGTCAGCGATTTTTCGACCATCGAAAGCAATAGTTGGGGATTTGGCCTGCTCGGGCGCGATTTATTATCAAGGGGAGACGCGTTTGGAGTTGCCCTGTCACAACCATTGAGAACGATTGATGGCGACGCTCGAGTCAGCACGCCTTATTGGAACCAGTCGGTTGGCGGGATCAACTTTAATACTCGCCGAACCAGTCTAGTCCCCGACGGCACAGAGCACAGCATTGAACTGTTTTATCGAAAATCGATCAGCAGAAACGTTCGCTTCATTTCCTATCTCATCTATCGCGATCAACCACTGCACGAGCATAAAACTGAGTCCCATGCTAGCGTTGTCAGCGCAATATCGTGGGGTTTTGGCATGCACTAAATCTGGTGTCGCCCCTTCCATCTACTGTTAAAAAATTAATCTGGCACGATCAAGAGAACCTGACTGAGACGTTCAGTTGACCAAAAACCCGGACATCAAAAATTTTCATCGAGGCACTATCGCAATTGGCCTTGTGTTTCTGATCTATTATTTTGCGACCGCTCTCGCACTGCCATATGGTGCCGGTCCGGATTATGATGCTCATTTTGATGGCGCTCGATTTATCTTCTCAGAAGGCCGACTCGCTGTATTGCCGGAAGATCTGGACAAACTTAACTTAACAACATACGGCTCGACGAGAGCGCTGCGGCCGCCCTTGCCTTATATCGTGTCGGCAATCACGGCAAAGGCACTCTTCTGGACCGGAATCGATCTACATATTTTGATGAGAGCCGGTTCTGCCGTGCTGTGCTCGCTAACGGTCGCGCTTATTTTCCTGACGCTCACCGGATATTTTCAATCTATAGCGATTGGACTCATCGGTGCTTTGTTGGTCGGGCTAATGCCGCAGTATGCTTTTATTGCGTCCCATCTCAATGATGATAGCGCTGCCATTTTTTCCGTAACTTTATTGATTTTCTGTCTCTCCCGATTCGTGCTCCGGCAGGGGAGTCGTACGCTCGCCCTGGCTACCGGAATCGCGATCGGATTGGTAATGCTGTCTAAATTTACCGCCTGGCTTTTTTTACCGTTCGGCGGAATCGCGATCTTGTTACTGGCCCGACCGAAACCAGGCCAGTGGGTTTCATCAATGGGTCTCATGGCATTTGGCGTTGTACTCGGAGGGGGCTGGTGGATCGGCTTTAATATTTTTCATTATGGCTGGCACGATCCGTTGCTGTTTCAAATCGGCGCACAACTGAGTCAGCAAAATATGGACCTCGACCCCGCTCAGTTGAAAGGATTTGCAGCCGAAGGCGTGTCTTTTTTGGGTTTGGTTTTGGGTGATTACAAAAATTTCCTAGATGAGACCCTGATCTCTGTAATCGGAAATCTCGATTGGCTACGCCTTCGGGTAGGTTTTCCGCAATATCTGCTGTACAGCATCGTCATTGGAATCGCGCTGGCGTCCATTCCTTTTCGATCATGCGTTGCCATCTTTGGTTTTATCACTGGGAGACCCTCAAATCGACGACGTCAATTTATATTTGAAAGTCTTCTCTTTTTAGCGATCGTCTCACAGTTCCTGATCTATGCCTATTATCAGTGGGCCCAAGAAATCCAAGTGCAAGGTAAATACCTGATACCGATTCTGGCGTGCCCTTTGATTCTGTTTTTTTCCACGATTAACCACATAAGACAAACCCGCTTCTGGTTGCGTTATCGTCCCGCAATGACTTTTGGCGCATCAGCAATTGGCGTCAGAGTGCCTTTGCTGGCGTTGTTTACAGGTATCGCCATTATCTTGGTACACGTTGATGCGGTGCGTCGTTTTGTGATTCCTTACTATCATCCTCCCGCGCAAGTGCTCGGCTTGGGCCCGTTTGTGAAACTGGATTTAAATGACCCCGCATCGATCATCAGATCGAAAAATCTAGACATCGAATTCACTGACGAAGGATGGCAACTCAAAACGATTACGTCAGACAGCCAGATAGAGCTTTCTCCGAGTTTCTGTAATCATTTTCTTTCGAACAATCTCATTTCGATCAACTTCAAAAGCGATGGGGACGGCGTTTTGCAGCTGTTTTGGAGCGAGAACAAGCGCTTTGTTGCTCGCCGAGGAGAGTCATCGACCACCGCGAAATTCCAGGCGGGAGAAAACGCCATACTCCTGGCCGCCGGTACGGGTAACTGTGGACGACTGCGTCTTGACCCCACGAATACCGCTGACCAATCGATGCTGATTCGATCAATTGCAGTTGCCCCGATGTCAATCACGCGTTTCCCCTATTACTTTCGAATCTTTAAAGCCCGTCAAGCAACCCATTAACTTATACAGATTGCGACAGGTCGCATGAGTTTTCTAAAAACCGGGTATCAGAGTCCAAAGCATTACTCTATGTCTCAATTACCTTGAAACCGATACAATCCAAGGCTGCACTGCTTAATCAAATCTAAATCTTTCTTTCAACCTCTCGTGACAGCACCATAACTCGGGACTTACCTTTTAAAAATTAATGTGCGGAATCGCCGGAATCCTCAGCCCTGACCCGCAACAACGGGATTGCATTAATCAGATGGCTCGCGCCCTCGAGCACCGAGGTCCCGATGATGAGGGCTATTATCAACAGGGTGCAATGGTGTTGGCACAGACCCGTCTCAGTATCATCGACCTGGAGACCGGTCACCAGCCGATCCTGAACGAGGATGAAACTTTGGTATTGGTCTGTAACGGAGAAATCTACAACAGCCCTGAACTCCGAACGCACCTCATAGAAAAAGGCCACCACTTCCGGACACGAACCGATGTCGAGGTTATTTTGCACCTGTATGAGGAGCTTGGAGACGACTGTGTAAAGCACCTGCGCGGGATGTTTGCATTTGCACTGTGGGATCGAACCCGGGAACGATTGTTATTGGCCCGGGATCATATGGGACAAAAACCGCTATTTTTTGTTCAGGAATCAGACCGATTATTTTTCGCATCGGAAGTAAAAGCGTTGCTGTCCTCGAATCTGATCAAGCCGGAAATAGAACTCGAGGGACTCTGGCATTACATGTCACTCCGGTTTATGCCCGACCAGTTTTCGTTCTTTAAAAACGTGATGAAGTTGCCGGCGGGCAGCTATCTTGTTTTTGAGAAAGGTGTTTCTCGTATTGAGCGATACTGGGATATCGACTTTACGCAAAAACAAAAAGGCTCCGAAAAAGAAATCGAAGAAGGATTACACCAAACACTACTGAGCACCGTGGATTCCCATATGTTGAGCGATGTCCGGGTCGGTGCATTTCTGTCAGGCGGTATCGACTCCGGCACCGTATCGGCCATGATGGCAACGCTGCAATCTGATCCGGTGCCGGTCTTCTCTATCGGTGTAAAAGAGCAGTCCTTTAATGAGTTGCCTTATGCACACATGGTGGCCCGGCAATATGGCATGGAAGCTCATGAAGAGATTGTGGAATCCAATATGATTCATCAAATCCCAAAGATGATCCATCATCTGGATGAGCCATCGGATCCTTTTGGTGTCGGGGTTTATCTCGTTGCCCAACTTGCCAGTCAACACGTGAAAGTTGCCCTCTCGGGAGATGGTGGAGACGAGAGTTTTGCGGGCTATGATCGATTTGCCGGACAGCGATTGGCCGATTACTACGCCGTGCTTCCTGCATGGTTACGCCGCACGGTGATCGAGCGATTAATTCGACTCATTCCTGATACGTTTCAGTATAAAACGATCGCGCAAAAGGCTCGGTGGCTTAATGAAATGTCATTGCGTGAGCGTGGCGATCGCTATGCACACAGTATGAGCTTTCTCCGATTTACCGATGAGTCGAAAAGGGCGTTGTTCACCGCGAATGCGCGGGACAGTTTTGATTCAGAGGATTCACGGGAAAAAATACTGACTCACTTCAACGCCGGCAACGTAAATGAACTCGTCGACCGCATGCTGTACACCGATTTGCGGACACGGATGCCTGATCATCTGCTGGTGATTGCGGACAGGATGTGTATGGCCCATTCTCTTGAGAATCGATCACCTCTGGTCGATCATCGTCTTGTCGAATATGCGGCATCAATTCCAAGCCACATGAAGCTTAAAGGAATGAAACTCAAACACATCTTGCGCTCGGTATCGTCGCGTTATTTGCCGCGCGAGCTCGTCTACCGGGAAAAGCAAGGGTTTGGATTCCCCATTGCACTCTGGCTCAGAAACGACCTACAACATTTTTTGAGAAATCTGTTTGCGCAATCTCGCTTCGTCGAGATGGGGATATTTGAGCATCATGCTATTCAGTCGATGATCGAAGAACATCTCAGCGGGAAAGTGGATCATAATTTTCGACTGTGGATATTGCTCAATCTCGAACTTTGGTATCGAATGTACTTCGAGGAACTATCGATCAGTGACATGCAAGAATTTACCGCTGAAATGATGCAAGCTTGATCACACCCGCTCAATCACTTGCGATCGCTCAGCATGGGTTGATGTTATTGGGGCGATTGACTAATCGACAAAGCGCTAGGGTCGGTAATAAATCATTACCCGATCGCCAATCCCGGAATCAACGATTCTCAATGGTGCGCCACCCAGCGCCTCTAATATCCAAGTTTCTGATGATGAGTCGCTTCTCCTGACCCGGAGTGCGACGTATGCGGCGTCAGGCCAAAGGCCGCCACGCAAACCATGCAAAATTTTCGGCACGCTGGGTTCAATGTATTCACGGTTCTGATGAACTCCCGCGTAATAAGCGAGACGTCTGTCGTTGGTTACAACTAAATCAGGAGCGTGATTTTGAGCGGCCAGCCAACGACCCGCTTCCTTGATCGCGCCTGCTCGAGTGACGTTATCCAGACCACTCACGCTCTCACCGACCCCCCAAACGATCAAAAGCGCGATGAGGGCGCGCCGCAGACCACTCAAACGTCGCCATGCTGAAACTGAAAACATTCGATCGACCGCAAACGGCGCTAACGTAAGTACAGTGATCGTCAGCGCCAGGGGGTATCGGGCAACCAAAAAAAGCTTGATCACGGTAAACACGAGCAAAATCAAAAGGTGCATGCTTACCAGGCTGAGCCACAACCGGCTTTGGGATTTGTGCTCGAAACGAAGACCCGCCCAAAGTCCACCGATAATAAATAGCGCCCATGGGATCGTCAGTTGCGTAAAGGTTGCAGATAAGAGCAGCATGCCAACCGCGAACACAAAAAGGACCCAGGCATATTCTGCCGAATAAGGACTCAGAAACTCTGAGCGCAACACCGTCATTTTTTGCGCCACCATGTCGCTGATATGCGCCCAGGCGCTCATCACAACATGTAAGGGGCTGGACGGGAGACTTTCAGACCCACTTTGCGTTGCGGGCGCGATCAGCCACCACCCTAAAATAATAGCCAAAAGGACCGTTGATGCCAAAAGAATACTCAGACGCTTCCAAAGATGACCATTCGTATTCCGACGGGTCACGACAAAAAGAAGAGGGGTCGCCAACAAAAAAACAACGCCCTCAATCCTGAATAATGACGCCAGCATCAATGCCACAATCGTTCCGAACACGGTTGCACGTGATGGCATTGTTGAGTGACGTGCGAGACAAAACAGTGCGAAGAGATAAAACGCTAAATATCCAGCGTCACGAATAATATAGGCGCGATACTCATTGAAAGAGGGATGGAGCACCGCCACGAGCGCAGCAATGGTGAGGATCCGACGCGAGGTTCCACCGAAGGCGTGCACAGTCAGCACGAAAAAAATTGTGGCTAATGTGAAAAAAACTGTGTTTAGAACATAGCCGGCTACTTCGTAATCAACGTCCAACGCGGCTGACGTGATCCACATTAATGCTGAGAAAAAAGGCCACTGATGAACATTGAACGCGCCTGACCAATTTCTCGCGGCAAAAAGTTCGGCTGCGCGTATGTACTCAACGGCATCGTTGTTCACGACATCATCAATATAAACACACCACACCGAGCTGACCAAACTTGCAAACGCACAGAAGAACAGGACCCCCGCTAGAAACCGACGATCTGCAGGAGCTGAGTCAAAAACGATCATGAAAGAAGGTTACCTGAGAAGGTGCTCGCCCGAAAAAAGAGATGCGGTCGACTCACGCTCACGAATCACATGAAACGCATCGCCATCCACCATGACTTCTGCCGCTCGCGGGCGGGCATTGTAATTTGAGCTCATCACAAATCCATAAGCGCCAGCCGACCGAACTACCACAAGGTCATCCTGCCCAATCGCGAGCATTCGATCTCGCGCGAGAAAATCTCCCGACTCACAAACCGGTCCAACTACATCACATTTTCGGGAATCGCGATTCACCGTCTTATTGACCTCAACGACATCATGCCACGCTTCATATAGCGCCGGCCGTATCAAATCGTTCATCGCCGCATCGACGATGGCAAAATTTTTCTCCGGCCCTTTTTTGATGTACTCAACCTTGGTCAACAGCACACCCGCATTTCCAACAATTGCCCGTCCTGGCTCCAGCGTTACATGCATGTTGCATTCACGAGTCTTAAGCACATCGATTAATGCCTGAATATATTGTTGTGGTGCCGGTGGATTTTCAGTGGAATATCGAATGCCCAGACCCCCACCCAAATCAAGGTGCGTCAAATGAATCCCGACCTTGTGAAGCTCATCCACCACATCGAGCACACGTTGCAACGCATCACAAAAAGGCGCGACCTCGGTCAACTGGGAACCGATGTGACAGGCGATGCCCGTCAAGCAAATCCCGCTCATTTTGCTTGCTTTCTGGTAGAGCGCTAACGCATCCTCAAAAGGAACGCCAAACTTATCTCCTCGGAGACCGGTGGCAATATACGGATGCGTGCGAGGATCAACATCCGGATTAACACGAATCGCAACGGACGCCTGAAGATTTAACGATATTGCAACTTCGTTTATACGTTGCAGTTCAGGCTCTGATTCCACGCTAAGCGCCCGAACGCCACGTCTAAGCGCATGTCGAATCTCTTCAATTGACTTGCCGACGCCCGAAAATACCACGCGGTCAGGCTGCCCACCTGCCGCAATGACCCGATCAAGTTCCCCGCCGGACACGATATCAAAGCCCGCGCCCATTTGATCTAAAACCTGCAAAACAGCAATGTTTCCATTTGCTTTTACGGCATAGCAAATACTATGAGCCAAGCCATTAAAAGGAGCATCGAACGCCTGAAAATGCCGCTCAAGGGTGGCACGGGAATAGACATAACAAGGTGTCCCCACTTCCGCTGCAATTGAGGCAAGGGATACCCCTTCTGCAAACAACTCGTTTTGACGATATTCGAAGTGATCCACGCTCAGATCAACTTTCGTCGTCTTGCGTCTGCTGTTCAGAGGGGCTCTCCGGGATATACAAAGATCCTTTCTGCCCGCAGCCCGAGATAATTACCGAGGAAATAAACACCAGTGCAAAACCAAGTCGGCTGAGCCGGTGTCGAAATCTTAATTTTTGTTTCGTTTTTATCATTTTGCGTTACCTCACCGGCTCGCTATTTCTGTCTGGGCACGATTAATTGCCTGTCGCACTTGGGAAGGAGCAGTACCACCCACATGGTCTCGGGAATTCACCGACCCCTCCAGTGTAAGCACGCCGTAAACATCATCGGCAATCAAATCAGATATGGACTGCAGTTCTGATAAAGAGAGCATATGCAATTCAACGCCTTTCGATTCTGCCCGACGAACCGCCCCCCCAACAACTTCATGCGCATCTCGAAAAGCCAGACCGCGATGGACTAAATAATCTGCCAGATCTGTAGCGGTTGAATGCCCAATGGCAGCGGCTGCGCGCATCTTCTCATGATTAAATTTCATGTTCGAAACCATACCCGCAAGCACCTGAAGACAAGCATGCGCATTATCAAAACTGTCAAACAGCGGCTCCTTGTCCTCCTGATTATCGCGGTTATAAGCAAGCGGTTGGCCTTTCATGAGAACGAGCATTGAAACGAGATTACCCACAGCGCGACTGCTTTTGCCTCGAATCAACTCTGCCACGTCAGGGTTTTTTTTCTGCGGCATGATGCTGGAGCCGGTACAAAAAGCATCACCGAGATCGACATACCCAAAACTTTGCGAGGACCAAAATACCAATTCCTCTGCGATGCGCGACAAATGGATATTCATTAGTGCAATCGCACTACAAAACTCCACGACAAAGTCTCTATCCGACACACCATCCAGCGAGTTAAGCGACACGGAATCAAATCCCATCGCCTGCGCGCTAAGATCACGATCAATCGGAAATCCAGTGCCCGCCAGCGCGGCAGAGCCCAGCGGCGAGATATTGACTCGATGCCGACACTCTGACAATCGTTGCCAGTCTCGATTCAACATGGCATACCATGCCATTAGGTGGTGACCACAGGTAATCGGCTGAGCCGTTTGCATGTGCGTCATTCCGGGCATGATGGACTCGGCTTCACGATCCGCAACCTCTAGCAACGCCTGCTGGACCGCGGTCAAATCATCAGAAATCTGATCGATCGCGTCGCGCGTGAACAACCTGAGATCGGTCGCCACTTGATCATTTCGCGATCGCGCGGTGTGTAGTTTTTTGCCCGGCTCGCCAACAAGCTCAGTGAGACGAGCCTCGATATTCATATGAACATCCTCGAGCTCAGGCTTCCACTCAAATCGGTCGTCAGAAATCTCGGTCAATATGGCGTCAAGCCCATCCAGAATTGCGTTGCGCTCAGCCTCTGAGATGACGCCCTGCACCGCCAGCATTTTCGCGTGCGCCTGGGAACCGATAATGTCGTAACGCGCTAAACGCCGATCAATATGCTCTGACGCCGTAAATGCTTCGACAAATGCGTCTGTGTCAGTCGCAAATCTTCCACCCCACAGTTTTTCAGTGGCCATAGCCGTTCGTTCTGTAGTTAAGCTCGCGACTCATTGATGAGGTTCTGGAGACAGCCAATCACCCGGCAAACGCGGCGACTACTGTAAAGCCGCCATATAAATTGCCAACGCGTTTATCTGATCATTCGTCAGTCGATGGGCAATAGGACCCATAATTTTTCCAGCTCGCTCGCCGGACTTAAATGCGAGAAGCTGTGCTTCCAGATATTCTGGCCACTGGCCAGCAACCCGAGGGAAGTTCGAGGGAATGCCGTGTCCGGCTGGCCCGTGGCACGCCATACACGCCGGTACCGAAAGCGCCGCCAGGCCGCCTCGATATATTGCTTCCCCCTGCGTCGCGATTTCGACTTGGTCCTCACTGATGCTACGAGGCGTAATAGTCTGTGAGGCATACCACGCATCTATATCCGCCATATCCTCGGGACTTAGCGGCTGGGCCATTCCCATCATGATCGCGTTTGCGCGCTTTCCAGACTTAAAAGCCGCTAACTGGCCTTCAATATAGCCCGGAACCTGCCCGGCCAATGATGGAAACCCCGAATTTGTACTATTGCCATCGGCACCATGACATGCAACGCAAGACTGCGCTTTTGTCTGCCCCGCTGCTGGATCTCCAGCGAAAACACCGTGGGACGTCGAGATCATTACAATAGCGGCAAAAATGGATACCAGCCGATTCATTAAACTGCTCCTTTATATCGACAAATTAATCGACGACATGGTCGACCCGGACCTCTGGCCGAAATCCATGTTTCAGCTGGTCCGGTTTTATTTCAAGATGTTTTCCAGCGGTGCGCCTTGGGCGCAATGCGAAAAACCCGAGGGGGAATTATACCCGTGACTTCAATGACCTGCGAACCCAAGCTCCTTAGACAAGCAGAGTATTCTCTGTCAGCGCATCATCCTCGAGACTGGATAGAAGACTCCGGGGCCGAGGTCGCGTTTGCCGGTCGTTCAAACGTCGGAAAATCAAGCGCTATAAACGCCATCACCGCGCGCAAAGCGCTCGCCCGAACCAGTAAGACGCCGGGCAGAACCCAGCAGATTATCTTTTTTGAGCTGAATGAACATTTTCGGCTAGTTGATTTACCGGGTTACGGCTACGCAAAAGTGCCTGCGTCCTTGCAATTGCACTGGGGCAAGACCGTTCAACGTTATCTGCAGGAGCGCAACAGCCTGAAGGCTCTCGTGTTGCCGATTGATTCGAGACGCGAGCCCACCAAATTGGATCTTGAACTTCTCGATTGGTGTGCAGCCGCTTCGCTTCGAGTACACATACTGTTAACCAAGTGCGACAAACTTGGTCGTGCAAAACAACAACAGTCGTTGCGCGATGCTCAGCGATTACTCGCGTCAATGCCTCTGGTCACCATGCAGTTGTTTTCGGTTCCTCACACCATAGGCGTCGACGATGCCCGAAAACGGGTCGTTGATCTTCTCTCTGATCGTGAGTTTACGTCCTCGGACTAACTATGAGCTTCGGCCCAGTTGTTGCCAATTCCAGCATCCACTTTTAAAGGAACGGCCAGTTCTGCAACACCGCTCATCAATTTGGATAGCTCCTGACTTACCCTGGCGACATCACTTTCTGGCACTTCGAGAACCAGTTCGTCATGTACCTGCATAATGATTTTCGAATCACTTGCATCGGTAGAGAGCCAGTTGTCGACAGCAAGCATCGCAAGCTTAATAAGATCTGCTGCGGTGCCCTGCATCGGCGCATTAATGGCTGCTCGCTCAGCACCCTGTCGGCGCGCATGGTTGCTCGAACTGATGTCAGGTAGATACAGGCGCCTGCCAAAAACGGTTTCAACATATTTTTTTTCACGCACTTGCACTCGGGTCGCATCCATGAAGGTTCTGACCCCGGGATACCGTTCAAAGTACAAATTAATATAATCCTGGGCCTTGCCTCGATCGATTCCAAGCTGTCGACCAAGACCAAATGCCGACATGCCATAAATCAGACCGAAATTGATCGCCTTTGCACTGCGGCGTTGATCTTTAGAGACTGAGTCAAGTTTGACACCAAAAACTTCCGCGGCGGTCGCTCGATGAACGTCTTCACCCTTCTCAAAAGCACTGAGCAACCCTTTATCAGCAGACAAATGCGCCATGATCCGAAGTTCTATCTGCGAATAATCTGCGGCCACCAACTGATAACCCGCTTCGGGTATGAATGCCTCTCTGATTCGACGACCCTCAGCTGTTCGAACCGGAATATTCTGAAGATTAGGATCACTCGATGACAATCGTCCCGTTGCAACGGCGGCTTGGTGGTAAGAGGTATGCACCCTGCCCGAGTGAGCGTTGATTAGCATGGGCAGTTTTTCCGTGTAGGTTGACCGCAGTTTGCTAAGGCCACGATGCTCAAGAATCAACTTGGGCAGTTCATGCTGCTCCGCTAACTCGGCGAGAACACTTTCTGCCGTTGAGGGCTGGCCCTTGGGCGTTTTTGAGATAACAGGCAGCCCCAACCGATTAAAAAGAATCTCCTGGATCTGCTTCGGTGACGCAATGTTGAATACACCGCCTGCTTCTGCGTGCGCTTTCGCTTCCAACTCTTGGGTCCGCTCGGCAAGTTCTTTGCTTTGTGCTGCCAACATCTGGGCATCGACACGCACGCCCGTTCTTTCGATTTTTGATAACACCGGTACCAGCGGCATCTCGATCCGATCGAATAGCTCGGTTTGGGCAACTTCTTTTTTCAATCGCGGAAAAAGCGTCTCATGAAGGCGCAATGTAATGTCGGCATCTTCTGCTGCGTACGGTGCCGCCACCTCCACTGGCACTTCATTAAAGCTAAGCTGACCCTTCCCTTTTCCAGCAACGTCTTCGTAGTGAATCGTTTTATGACCCAAATATTTCAGAGATAACGTATCGAGATCGTGCCTCGACCCGGTACTGTCAAGCACGTAAGACTCGAGCATCGTATCGAAGCGGATACCATTAAGCATCACACCATGGTTATGAAGCACCGTGCAGTCATATTTTAGGTTCTGCCCAAGCTTCGCCCGATTGGGATCTTCCAGCAGGGGTTGCAGAGCGCCTAAGACTTGCTCTTTGCTCAGCTGTTTTGGTGCATCAAGATAATCATGGCCGACAGGCACATAAGCACCTTCTCCTGCCTCAACTGCAAAAGAAACGCCCACTAGACGGGCCTGCATGGCGTCAATCGAAGTCGTCTCGGTATCAAAGGCAAAATAGGGAGCTTTCGTTAGCTTCTCTACCCATTTATTAAGTGTCGACATATCGACAACGGTCTCGTAACGAGTCGCTTTGACGGGCTCCGCTTCGACAGACTCGTTTAAACCGCCCAGCTCGGAAAGCCAGGTCTTAAACTCAAGCTCCGCATAAAGCTGACGCAAGGTATCTTCATCCGCGGATGAGATCACGAGCGCCTCCAGCTCTTTCTCGAGCGGCACATCACATTTAATCGTTGCAAGCTGCCTCGACAGCGCTAACTGATCGAGTGAACCTCTCAGATTCTCCCCCACCTTTCCTTTGATACTGTCGGCATTAGCAACCAAAGTATCTAGTGACCCATACTCCATCAACCAGCGAGAAGCCGTCTTCGGCCCCACCTTAGGGACGCCGGGTATGTTGTCAGATGTATCACCCACCAATGCCAAAAAATCGATAATTCGATCAGGCGGAACACCAAACTTTTCTTCAACCCCCTTCTCGTCATAGACAACGTTTTTCATGCTGTCGCACATCACGACGCCTGGACCTACCAGTTGCGCGAGATCCTTGTCCCCACTCACAATAAATGCGTCCATACCCGCTGCAGGTGCCGCTTTGGCAAGTGTTCCGATAACATCATCGGCTTCTACATCGGGTATTGAAAGCAGCGGCAGGCCCAGCGCTTTAATCACGGCATGCACTTGGTCAATCTGCGACCGCAACTCATCGGGCATCGGCGGGCGATTAGCTTTATATTCGCTGTAGAGCCGATCACGGAACGTCTTCCCCGGGGCGTCAAAAACAACAACAAAATGCGGCGTGTCTTGCTCACGCATGAGGCGTCTGAGCATATTGACGATGCCATAAACAGCACCTGTCGATTCTCCTCGGGAATTAGCAAGATTTGGCATCGCATGAAACGCGCGATAGAGGTAGGACGATCCGTCAACGAGGACTATTTTTTTTGACATATCTTGATCTCATCCCAGCTTTGCTTTCAACATTAACGGTCAAGTCCCAGTATACGTGTGAGCACTGCCCTGATCTGGTTTCAATTCACTTTCAAGACGCAATCATGGGTCCGGGGAATCCTCCAGATTAAATCGCCTAAAATCCTTGAAAACAGAATTATATTAAAACCATGACCTTTCTTCGAAATCTTCCAAACAGCATCATACTTTTATTGGCATTAGTGTTTATCGGAAGTTGTGCGAGAAATCCACCATCCCCAACAACAAATGCTCATATTCGTTTTTACTCGATCAATGATTTCGATCAGCTTTCAGAATTATCCCTGGTTCCCAATCGGGATGAAGCGGGATGCCACAATATGCCAATCGACCTTGAAGTTCACAGAATTGCACAGATCGGGTTTGATCGGTGCCAGGTTTTTAATGAGGCAGATTGCGCGGAAGGCTCAGCGTTAACGATGCGATGGTCTGGGAAAAAATCACGATCCGACCCAAACAAAAACGAACCGACCCAAAAGCTTACCCAAGGTTCACTGTGGCAATTCGCCGGTGCCCGGGAGGCTACGGTGAGCGCATGGCGCTGCGATTTACTCGAGTAACGCGCAATACTGAAAATCAGTCAACTTGAAGTCTGGAGAACGTGATGCCCTTAAGTATATTAAGCGCCTCACCTACTTCTAGATCGCGATCCTGTAGTTGTTTCTCCGAGGACTCGGCAGAGTCTCCAGACCCCTCTGCGATTCCACTTTCATTCGCAAGATGTCCTGCGAGATCAGATTCACGCATACCCGCCGTTTGTAAATCGTCAGCTAATTTCAACGGCCGACTGACAATATCGGGTTCGATTCCAGTCGCCTGAATGGAGCGGTTATTAGGAGTGTAATAACGCGCGGTGGTGAGTTTTAAGGCTGCTGCGCCGTCATTCATGGGCAGAATCGTCTGCACGGAGCCCTTGCCGAAAGTCTTAGCCCCCAGGATCAATGCCCGGCGGTGATCCTGAAGCGCGCCCGCGACAATTTCTGACGCCGACGCAGAACCCCGATTCACAAGCACGACAAGTGGTGCGCCATCGAGCACATCTCGTCCAGTCGCTTCAAAAGTATAAATCGCGTCTGCTGCACGACCTCTCGTCGAAACGATCACGCCATCTTTCAAAAACAAGTCACTGACTTCAACTGCACCGTTGAGTACACCACCCGGATTATTCCGAAGGTCCAGAACCAGGCCTGCCAACTGACCACCACTTTGCTCTTGGAGTTTTTCAATCTGCTGACGCAGAGAAGCGCCCGTACCCGACTGAAATTGACTGATGCGTGCATATCCGTAATTGGACTCCAATATCTCTGCACGAACGCTACGAAGTTGAATGATGGCCCGTTTCAGCGTGATATCGAACGGAGCATCCACACCTTCTCTCGAAATGGTTAGCGTAATTTCACTACCCGGTGCGCCACGCATTTTATCGACCGCCTTATCCAGTGACTCACCTTTGACGACCATGCCATCGAGACGAATAATTAAATCGCCGCTTTTGATACCGGCGCGATCTGCCGGTGTGCCATCCATCGGTGAGATCACCCGAATCACCCCGCCCTCCAAAGTGACTTCAATACCCAAGCCGCCAAACTCGCCGCGGGTATCAATATTTACCTCATGGAACGAAGACGCATTGAGATAAGCTGAGTGGGGGTCAAGACCATTCAACATACCCCTTACGGCGTTTTGCAGCAGGGTTGCATCATCAACGGCTTCCACATAATCACTCTTGATCATATTGAAAATTTCCGCAAAAAGACGGAGATCCTCAAGCGGCAGCGCTTCGCTGTCAGCGGTGTCGAATGCAAAACTAGACTGCCAAGGCATCATCAGCGGGAAAACTACCAACACCAGAGCAAGCCGAGATTTCGAGAACAATAAATTTTTCATAGCACGCCGTTGTAGGATCGCAGGGGATTGGAAGTGACCAAAAAAGTATAACGCTGGTCCATGCTGGAACCGTGATTAAAGTCTGCGCTTGTGTTTTATGCCCTAAACGACAGCAGCGAAAGAGCATTCGCGCATATTAGCGTATAATGTTGGACTAATATTAGCAAACCCGCTGCAGTCCTTTATGGCAGTACAAGAAAACAGGTCAACCATCAGTGCGGAAGACGCCAACGCAATTGAACAGATGTTTTTGGCGAGCGAAGCCGATTTATATGTTGCATCACGCTCCCTCAAAGCAATGGGCCACCCGCTTCGACTGAAAATTCTCTGCATTCTGGCTAACGGAAATGAAACGAGTGTGCAGGACCTCGTTGACCTCGTGGGCACGTCTCAGAGTAACATTTCCCAACACCTGTCCATTCTTCGAGACAAAGACATCTTGGCGTCACGCAAAGAGGCAAACAAAGTGTTTTATCGCATCGGTGACGATAAGATTCTTGCGCTCATGGAGACGATGCGCGAAGCTTTTTGCAGCACACACGATTAAGCATAACCGATGGGTCTCGCTAACGATGTCTCCGTCGGCGTGATGTAGACTATCCTCCCTTTCGATCATTCTTTTAATCTTATGGACCTCGAATTTATTGCCCAAAACTGGTATCTCTTTGCGGCGCTCGTCGTTATTTCTTTGTTAATCGGTTTCGACTCCATTCGCCGCGGGGGTGGCGGAGCGAATCAAGTCAGCGCATTGCAATTGCCGCAACTAATCAGTCAGGAAAACGCTGTGGTTGTGGATGTCTGCGAAACCGAGGAATTCGAGCGTGGCCATATCCTGAACGCAATCAACATTCCGCTCAAACAACTTCAAGACCAATTGGGGCAACTCGAGAAATTTCGGGCTAAAGATAAACCTATTGTCTTGTCATGCCGTAGTGGTCAACGCGCGAATCGCGCAGCGGCGATATTGCGAAAAAATGAATTTAAAAAGGTATTCACCCTGAGCGGCGGTTTAACCGCTTGGGAAAAAGAAAACCTCCCGGTAGAACGAAAATCTTAACGAGAACTGACTTATGAATGATGTTGCCGGGCAATCGCCCCAATCAAAATTTCACTTGCACCAGGTTTATACGAAAGATGTCTCTTTCGAGTCGCCACAGAGCCCTGCCGTGTTTACCTGGAAAGAATACCGGCCCGAGACCGAAGTCGACTTAAAAGCGAGTCACAACATCATTGAGGCCGATAAGCATATTCATGAAGTTATCCTCAAAGTGACGGTTACCGCCAAGCAAGGCGAAGATGTCGTATTTCTCGTTGAGGCGCAGCAGGCGGGTATATTTACCGTTCAGGGCAGCACGCCGGAAATGCTCGATATGATGCTGGAAGCCGCGTGTCCTACGGTGCTTTATCCTTTTCTTCGGGAAACCATTGCCAGCCTGACGGCGAAAGGTGGTTTTCCACAGTTTCTGCTTGGACCCGTTAATTTCGATGCAATGTACCTGCAGAATAAAGAACAACAAGCCGGTCAGCAAAGTAGTGGCTAGAGACTAAGCCGAAAACTCGAATCACCTTACGAAAACCCAACCCAAACACCCTAAATTAAACATATGCCGGGTGACTCATCAATTGCTGTCCTCGGAGCAGGCTCCTGGGGGACAGCGCTTGCCTGCCTAACCGCCCGAGCCGGGAAAAAAGTCTTTTTATGGAGCGCCGACCCCAGTCACGCGGCTGCGATGACGCGAGATCGCGTCAACGAAAAATATCTCCCCGGGATACCCCTCGAGACAAAAATAACACCGACTGACAACCTTCACGATTTTGAGGGCGTCAACTCGTTCATTCTCGCAGTACCCAGCCATGCCTTCCGGGAAGTCCTGCAGAAAATGTCGCCGCTGCTGAAAAACGCCTGCGTCACTCAAAATATCTGCTGGGGAACCAAAGGCTTCGAACCTAAAACGTCCCTACTGCTAAGTGACGTCGTAATCGAGGAACTTGGAAACCAGATCACACCAGCAGTTGTTTCAGGCCCAAGCTTTGCGGGTGAAGTAGCCCTTGGATTACCGACTGCCCTAACGGTCGCCTCTCATAATATAGAGGCCGCCAACGAAATCGCGACATGGTTTCGAGATAGCAAAACTCGCGTCTATGCCAGTTCTGATATTCAGGGAGTGCAGCTTGGAGGCGCACTTAAGAATGTAATCGCCATCGCAGCGGGTATCAGCGATGGCCTTGGCTTCGGTGCGAATGCCCGCGCTGCGCTGATCACCCGGGGCTTAGCCGAACTCGCCCGCTTCGGTCAGGCGCTCGGCGGACAAGCTGAAACATTCTCTGGCCTCACAGGTTTGGGCGATTTAATTCTGACCTGCACGGATGATCAATCCCGCAATCGTCGCGTCGGCCTCGCTATTGGTCACGGAGAGACCATGGCACAAGCCATCAAAAAAGTAGGCCAAGAAGCAGAGGGCATTAACAGCGCTCGTGAGCTTTATCGAAAAAGCCAGGCGCTCAAAGTCGAAATGCCGATTAGTGAGCAAGTCTACCGGGTCCTATTTGAAGATCATGATCCCAGCGCAGCGGTAACCACGTTACTCGAGCGCGAACCGAAAACAGAGCGGTCTTAACACGTCTAACAGCGGATCAATTCAAATCGGGCCGTACGCCCCATCAAAATCAGAACGACAGATTCACGCGCTCTAATGACTCGGGCTCAATACCAAGAGTCGCAAAGTCATCACAGTCACAAGTGCTATCTGCCTGTAATGAATAAAAATTGTCCAGCGTAAATAGGGGATTAGGCAGGCATTCCATCGCTCGTCCTTGCAGTTGCGCGATCCAGTCCGGCACACCAATGATGAGCCGACGTTTATCAAGCTTCTCAGCTGTAAATTCGATCAACTCACGAAAACGATATGACCGGGGCCCACAAAGGTTGTAGGTTTCAGCCGATCCTTCAACGCCCGGACGTCCCAACGCGTTCGCAAAAGCACTTACCACGTCTTCCACCCAAACCGGTGCAAATCTTGAATTTGGGCATACCAACGGAAACACAGGAACCCATCGCAACAGGCTCGCAAACTGCCCGAAGAAGTTATCACCCTCCCCAAAAATAATCGAAGGCCTGAAAATATGGATTGTCATGCCGTTCGCATGATCAATCACAGCGCGCTCACCGGCCGCTTTTGAGCGCAGATACGCGCTTGGTGGATTTTCCATGTCTGCGCGAAGCGCGCTCATGTGAAGCACTTGGGAAACGCCCGCTTTATGCGCTGCCAGGGTCCAGGACGCGGACCACTCGACATGGACGTCATGAAAACTCTGCCGCCTAGTTTCATGAAGGATGCCACTTAAATTCACCAGAACATCCTGATCGGCAAGCACCGCCTCACGGTCCACGCTTGCCGACGATGTCAGGACTTTTAGGTTGACCTCCGCAAAATCATTTTCAATATGGGGCGCAGGGCCGCGCGTAATGACTGACACATCGTGACCCCCGTCAAGCAGGCGTTTGCAAAGTGCCCGCCCAACAAAACCCGTTCCCCCAAGAATGGAAATCTTTTTTTTATCCACTACAGCATTCATCACACGGTTTCCTGATCCTCAAAAGACGCAATGCACTGCGGGCCATTATTGGCCGGCGCATTAACGTAGCGGCTGACCGGTTTTAATTTCATTTCCTGACAAGAAGGCTGGAGCATCGCCGCTACTGTATTGGCGTCCAGTCTTCCATTACTTAACCATTCTTTATGATTTTTACTTTCTAAGATTAACGGCATTCTGTGATGAACCTCTCGACACGAGTCATTAGCCTCGGTTGTAATCACGCAGAAACTCTGGATCACTGTCTGATCAAAATTCGCGTTTTGGGCCCAAATACCAGCCATAACGAAAGGATTACCGTCGAGTGTTGTAATGTAATGAGGTTGCTTTACACCGGTTTTTCCGGACCGCCATTCATAGTAACCATCGCAGAGCACGAGACAGCGGTTCTTACGAAACCCATCACGAAACATAGGCTTATCCGAGAGGGTCTCGGCTCTTGCATTAATCGGCTTCGAAAAGCCTTCGCGTTTTAACCAAGTTGGAACCAAACCCCAGGTGAGATCAAGAAGTCTGACCCCGGCATCTGTCCGGCAAGCGACTGCCGCCCGTTGGGAGGGCGCAACGTTATAACTTGGCGCCACCGGATCGTCGTCGCTGAAATCCAAACCATCAATCACATCGCCAAACTCGGCAACGGGACGATGACGATCAAATCTTCCGCACATTAAGCCGACTCTCCTGAGTGTTTGGCTGGTGGTTCGCACACGTCATAACTATACTGAGTCCTTTCAACTCGTGTCCCAAAAAAATGAGTAGCTACGAAAACTATACCCGCACTAGCGATGACTACGACCGCACACGTCAAGCCGTGGGCATTGAGCTTATCAAAGTCGGTCTTGCGAGAGGGAGCCAGCCGCTAGCGCGTCAGGTCCTCCTCGATGCGGGTTGCGGGACCGGTCAATACAGTAAAGCCCTGCTGTCACAGGTTGCAAAAATTGAAGCGCTGGACATCAATGCCAATATGCTCTGCCACGCGCGGGAAAAGTTTGGGCAGGCTGATTTGACGCAAAAAATTAGCTTCCATGAGTCAGCAATCTCTACCATACCCCTCGCCGATAACGCGGTGGACAGCGTCATTATCAATCAAGTTTTGCATCACCTGTCAGATAGCGCCGCAAACGACTGGCAGGCGCACCGGGCCGTATTTGCAGAACTTGCACGAGTTCTGCGTCCCGGTGGTGCCATCGTTATTAACAGTTGCAGTCACCTCCAGTTAGAACGAGGGTTCTGGTTCTACCATCTCATTCCGAGCGCGCTCCACCAGATAAAGGAACGGACATGCGATATCTCGATGATCACGCAACTGCTCTTCGACGCGGGATTTGAAGCGCCTGAAAATACAGCTGCCGTTGATATCGTCATGCAAGGGGACGCGTACTTTAATCCAGCAGGTGTCATTGATTCTGAATGGAGAAGTGGAGATTCGATCTGGGCGCTCGCAACAGAAGAGGATCTTCAATCTGCGATCAAGACCGTCGAACAACTCACAACAACGGCATCTTTGAACACTTATTTTGAGACCCACGATCAACACCGCCCATCGATCGGTCAATTAACCTTTACGTCTGCAATACGCGGGGCGTAGCAAACCTGGGACGATCTCTCCACTAGCCTTTCACAGTAACCGTTACAATAACGCGGTTTTTCCGATACTTGAATTCTCTATGGGCCGCGTCATTCGTTTCGTTCTTCCCTTTGTCCTTCTGGCCGCGGGCATCTTCATTTTTTTAGAACTCCGGTCGTCAGGGCCCGAGGATGAAGCCGCTACTCGCTCGGAACGAAGTTGGCCGGTAGAAGCGGTTTCAGTAGCGTTAAAAGATTTGCGACCCACCCTTCGTTTATTCGGTCGAATCGAGTCACCTCGTGAATCGCACCTTCGCTCGGCCTTAAACGCAGACGTCCTCACCTCTTCGATACGCGTGGGAGACGCGGTCAAAAAAGGCCAAACGCTATTACAACTAGATGACACAGACTCAAAATTAACCCTGGCCCAGCGAGCAGCTGAACTCGCTGAGATCGAGGCGCAAATCAAGGGTGAAAAAAATCGTTTCAAAAATGATCAGGCATTATATTTACAAGATGAAAAGCTTCTAACGCTTGCAAAAACCAAACTCAAACGCGCCGAACAACTTGCCGAATCGCAATCCGGGTCTCAAGCCAGCGTAGACACAGCGCTCGAGGCGGTTGCTCGCCAAACGCTTAATCTCACGGTTCGTCAAAACGCCATTGATGATCACCCGATCCGACTCGCCCAGCTTCGCGCTCGCCTGAAAAGAGTGTCAGCTCTAAGGGATCACGCGCTTCGAAATCTAGAGCGAACAACAATTTTGGCGCCATTCGATGGTCGTATTACAGCTGTACATATCTCGCCCGGCGACCGCGCGCAGATGGGCTCGTTGCTCATCGATCTATTTGAGACGGCATCGACCGAAGTCCGCGCGCAGATTCCGAATCGGTACCTCGCGCAATTGCGGCGAAGCCTCAATCAGGGGGAACAAGTGCCAGCGATTGCGACAATTGACGGTCGGGAGATCGTCATTGAACTTAATCGACTGGCTGGAAAGATTGAATCGGGAGAAGGCGGTGTCGACGGCTTTTTCAACCTTCCCCGCACGGAAGGTAATTTGGAACTCGGCCGAACGCTAGCGGTCCTACTGACGTTACCCGCAGAAACCAACGTTCTCGCGCTCCCGGCCACCGCGGTCTACGGCGCCAATTCTGCGTACAAGATAGAAGCGGGCCGACTCGAGCGCGTACAACTTGAACGTGTTGGTGAATATCGGAATGGCGAATGGGGCACCTGGAGTCTGTTTCGAAGCAGCGATCTCAGCGACAAAGATCAAGTGCTGACGAGTCAACTGCCCAACGCGATTGAAGGCCTGCGTGTTGACGTGGTTTCAAATCGCAACTGACCAAGTCTATGGGAAGCAGCATACTCGCGATTTTTGCTCGCCATCCTGTCGCAGCCAATCTGCTGATGGCAATGATGATGATCTCAGGCGTCTGGGGTCTTTCACAGCTGAATACGCAATTTTTTCCCAGTTTTGATATCGACTTTGTCTCGGTCAAAGTCACCTGGCCAGGCGCCAGCTCGGAAGATCTTGAAACACTTGTCACCGAACCTCTAGAGCGACAACTCAAAGGCACCGAGAACGTCAAAGAACTAAAGTCATTATCGGTCGACGGCCAAACTTTCATCACCTTGGAGTTTCGGGAAAACACCGACATGGGCCCTGCCATTGATGATGTCAAGGAGCGCGTAGACCTCGTCAGTAACCTGCCAGACGGTGCTGAAACCCCGGAGATCTCCCGCGTGGTCAATCACGAGCGGGTCGCAAACCTCCTGATTTCAGGCCCGGAAGATCCTCA
>Ga0209631_10001733_pt1 | contig 27282 bp, 27 predicted proteins | sample COG_08_FD_184752 | JGI IMG/M metagenome (GOLD analysis project Ga0209631, IMG submission 184752) | Pelagic Microbial community sample from North Sea - COGITO 998_met_08 (SPAdes) (version 2) | ecosystem: Environmental > Aquatic > Marine > Neritic zone/Coastal water | place: Helgoland, sampling... | reverse complement strand
CTGTATATTCCGCATTTGCGCTTGTCGGAAAATATCTTCGGGTGTCATTGGGGTGACTGGACCTCGGGGATCTATATTATTACCGAAATAATTTTGAGCGGAACCCATAAAGTCTCCGCCTACGTTCCCACCAAGCGTTGGTTGCGCGATATTTCCCATCAGGTCAATTTCTGGTCCACCGGGGGTCATGTTTCCCCCGCTAGTTTTTCTTGGTGGATCAACAAAAGTCGGGATTCTAGGTCCCGGAAGTTGCGTAGGTGTGCCGCCAGACATTGGGCCGCCACCGAGTGGATAAACTTCTAAATATCCACCATCTAAATCGGCGGGGACATACCTTCCATCATTGACGTTAGGGGAAGGAGGGCCGCCACCAAACAAGCCGCCGTTACCAACATCTGGGCCAAAATTAGATAGGCCAGCAACTGGGCCCGGCAACTCCGTGTCCATGTTCATAACCGGCTGTTGAACCGCGGGCAGCGGTGGGGGCATACCGGAGAAATCGCCACCTAAGTTATCCTTATAAAAGTCGCCAGAGAAAAACCCTCCGCCACCACCACCTTGGTCGGGCTTGATTCCAAACTCCTGATACGCGGCATTAGACACAGTCTCCAAAAACGGATCCACGCGCTGCGTGTCAATTTGCTCAGTCAGATAATTACCAAAAGGCTCCAGCACCGACATGATGCCACCACCGCCAGACATGCTTTGACCGTACCCTACTGCGCCACCTTCTCTAAATTTAGTTGTCCCGATTAAACCCGGCGCGTTTCCAATCATGCCCGGAGCAACATTAAATCCTGCAATGTTGTTATCAAGCCCTAAAGCTGCCGCCATAACGTCTGCCGTGCTTGTCGGTGTTCCTGTGGAAGTGTACCCTGAAAGGGTGTCGCTAACAGGCGCGTTAATCCCTATATCCAAGTCCATTGCCGGTACACCTACGCTATAACCGGTAGGTACTCCGGCATTCGGGCCATAACTTGCCGGTGTACCGTAAGAAGGAGGCGCGGAAGGAGGCGCGGCAAACATTCCAGAAGCAAGCTGGTTCTGGAAATCGGAAACGGCCGTGCTGTTTTTACTGGCAAGGCTCTGATTTGCAAGATCGCTCACTTGGTTTTGAAGGTCAGCAAAAGAACTAATGGAGGGCTCAGCGCCGTATTGTCCCGTGTCGCCCATGTCTACATTGGTATCATCTGCGCTATAATCGCCAATATTATTGCTAAGCGCATCAGATAAAGCGCTGCTAACTGCGTCATTGGATGAACCGCCACCACCGCCCTCATATCCGCTTATGTCCGCATCTGAAGTACCATAAGACGCTTCCACGTCGTCACCGGAATATCCGGAATATCCGCCGCCGCTACTGCCGCCGCCGTCACCGCCAAAGCATCCTAGCTTAAACTCAAATTCGTTTAGATGATCAAAATCATCTTGTAACCCATCCGACCATCTTTTTTTAAACACAGCTAAATCTCCGCATTTGAAGGCCCTCTTGGGCAAAAGTAGCAAAGCCTTTTCGCCTGCCTTTTTTCTGAAGCAAAAACTTAGCTCCGTCGTATGGATAAACTTCTAAATAGCGACCCGTCAGTTCCTTTTGTGCAAATTTACTAATTTTAAGAGCGTTCTGATACGGCGCTATGAAGTCTATAACAAACAGAGTACCATCATTTGGTCCATATTTCCATATTTCTGACGGTAACTTTTTAGAACCGGATTCATATCTTTTTTGTATGTCACGAGGCAAAAAAGCGTGGCTGTATAGGCCCGTGGGCCGCGGGAACATAGCCGTTTTGCTTGTAAGTTTATCCTCGTACACTACGCTCATTTTCTTGGCTTCTATAGCGGGCGTGACCAAGCGTTCTAGATCGTGGACGTACCAGTCTCTGTGCAGATCGGATTTAAGCATTAGGGCTATTACGTCGTCGATCATCCCATGAGGCTCCCGATACCCTGCTGACGAATCATGCCTGATGCAATGTCGTTCGGGAACAGCGCAGCATATTGCTGCCGGTTTACCGGGCCGCTAGGTGCGGGAGCCGCGGGCGGCGGAGGTGGAGGTGTAACCGACGCCATAGCGGTTGTGGGTTGTGCCGCAGGCGTCGGTAACGGGGGCTGTGCAACAGGCATCTGCACAGAGCTTTTTTCAATGATTTCTGGTTGCTCTGGCGCAGGTGGAGGTTCGGAAGAAACTTCAGGCTCAACAAATTCTTGTGCGCCTAACGGTATTGCCCGTTGTCCAACTGGTGGAGCAATTCCGATTCCGAAAGTTCCTAGTTTGTTTAAGATAATGTTTATAATTCCTTTCTTCTCTGCCGGAGAACGAGGCTTACGAAGCGCCAGAGCTAGTAATTCTGGGTCTAGTAAGATTTTTTCTAAGGCATCATATTCTTGAAGTGCGGGGATTTCCTGAGTCAACTGACGAAGGTATCTAGAACCCGCTTCGGCTTCAATCAAACCTGCTGCACCTGCACGACCTCCGGGCATTGCCTTGCCTATGGTTGTACCAATTCTTGAACCCAGAATACGAGTATACATATCCAAAAGCGCAGGCGTTTCGCCGCTGATAATAGCTTTTGAAACATCTTGTTTAGTTTCGGCTTGAATAATTGTACGCAAGCCTTTTTCGAGGCCGGAAACTTCGTTTTCCGTCATAATGTTGTTGTTAATCATCCATTGGGCGACTGTTTCGCTATCACGAGATGCTTTTGGCAGCTTTTCAAAAAGCATGTTGTATGCGCCGCCAGCGTTTAGCCCTTCTGCGCTGTATTTACCCCCTTGCGAAAAGGCTAAAGATAAAACACTGTGCCGAGCGCCTTCTTTAGCCGCGGTTAAATCAAGCGCTTCGGGGCTAACGCTAATTCCTTTGTTACGCAGAAGCCTCCGCAAGTTTCTGGGGTCTGAGCTAGCCTTGATTATTTCTACTAATGAATTTAATTCTTTAGTAGGATTTTCGGAGTTTATAGCGGCTAGGATAGCTTGTTCTGGATTTTCAGACCCAAGTAGTTTTCTAAAAGCTTTTTGCTCTTTAACCCGCTTCTCTAAACGCCCCGTCGTTTTTTGCACTCGTTGCAAAAATGTAGCCGCGTCCGCAGATTCATCCATCATTTGCCCTAGTTGCGGGAAAATCTCAAACATTTTTGGGTTTTTAGCCCGAAATTGTTGCATGGCTTCGTTTTGTGTAAGTGCAATAGATTCGGGTGTACGCAAAGTACGAGCCTCAATAGGAAGTTCTATTTCCCGTAAGGCTAACCGAAGCGTGTCAAGAAGGACTTCGTCTGTAGTTCCCGTATAGCCCGCAACCTCTTGTTGGGAAACAATTTTGTAGCCTGACTCAGACGCATACTTTTTAATTTGTTGTCCAAGCTGTTGTATCTGGTCAATCTTTAGAGCTACGGCATCCGGACGGCCAGACATCAACTTATCCGTAAGCAATGCGTCATTCACTACATCTTTGCCTCTACTGTTTTTGGATATAACTTCTTCACCAAAAGCTCGTTTTAAATAGGTATTATATGCGTAGGAAATATCTCGCGCAGCGTCTACTGCTGGATTGCCCAAAGGTCCGTTACTTAAATCTTCAAGGGTAGCTTCAGCCAAACCGTTCATAATTCTAGTGAGGTTAGCCTTAGTCGGGCCTTGCTCTCTAGCAATATTTCTAAATTCCGTGTAAAGTGCAGTTAAGTTACGCTGCGTTAGGGGCTCTACCGTTACCCCCGTTGCAGCGGAACCTTGTTGTTGAGCTAACTCAGCAATCAAGGCTTCTCTCTTAAGTCTAATTAAGTCAACCGACTTGCTTTTTTGACGGCCAAGACGGCTTTCAAGCTGACCTATTCTTTGAATATTTTCGGCAGTCGCCTCATCGGTAACCCCTGCATCTCTTAAAAGACGTTCAAAACTGTCCCGTGCGGGAAGGCCTTGAGCATTTTGAAAGGCTTCGTTAAATTTTTCTACCGCCGGAGGTCTCCCCGCCAACTGATCAGTAGCGTCTAATCCAAGTTGCTGCTTATACTCAAGTATTCGACGGTTAATGTCCGCAACACCATCTACCTTTAAAAGTCGGGTTTTTGTTAAGTCGTCCATATCGGACAAAGCGGCGTCCCATTCTTCGATAAAGTTAGGGACATTATTTTCGACAAATTCACCGGTCTCCGCATCTTTGCGATAAAAAACAGGCACTTCTTGTCTAGGGTTAACTTGTGACCAAGCGTTTTTTTCAAGGCGTCTAAACAAATTTTTTTGCTGTTTTACAGTGGCACTCAACCGTTCTCCAAGAAGTCGGCTTGCTTCGGCCCCTCCGTCAGGATAAATTTTTTGAACGGCTTTTACAGTGTCACGAACGGCTTTTTCTGTCCGCATCGCGATCAACATAGAAACACGGTCTTGCATCATTTCGGCGGCCAGTTTCATAAGTTCAGGGTCGCCAGTTCCGCGGAGCGCGAATATTTGACCCTTTTGCATTTCCATGCTTTTAATAAAGTCAGCATCAAATTGTCGGCCTAACCCCCCGCTGCCACGACCAAGAACGGTTTGTTCAAGTTGGGCAATTGCCGGATTGTCTATAAATTGACCGGAAAATATAGAAGATTTTGGTTCACCGGGCTTTGGCGCAAACTCCGGCTTCAACTTATAGCTGACAATTTTTCCGTCTTTAACAACGGGGTCCACCATTTTTTCTTCCAAAGCTTTTAGGAAAGCGTTTGGATCTTCTTTATGGTCTGCAAAAATTTCGTATATGTCCTCAATAGCTCGATTTTTAGCGCGTTCTTGTGTTCCAAACAAATCAAGAGGCTCCCCGAGTGCTCGGTTTTCCCGAACACGGGTGATAAATGCGCCGGTCTTGTTGTAAATAGTCGGAGCAAATTTAAGAATAGATACCGAAGGGGCCAAGCTACCTATGACTTCGGCACCTACTCGCATTCCCGGTGAACGTGGGTACTTGGTCTCTTGAATATTGACTACTGCGCCCGTAGCAGGCACTGCGGTGGCTTCAAGGCCTAAAACACCAGCTTTGCCTTTTAGCCCCAAATCTCTAAATCTTTGCCCACCACTAACTAAAGCTTTTTCTGCAAACTCAAACGTGCCTATAGTGCCGCGAGTAATCGCGCCAGAACGATTTAGCTCTGCGGCGGCTCGTTTACCGGCTTCTCTTAGGGTAATCTCTTCACCGGCTTCTCTTGCGGTTTTAAATATTTTGTCGCGCAAAGTTGTAAACTGCCTCGTAGTAGGAGTTCCTGATACACGACCGGCAAGATATTTTGTCACCAGCGGATTTGCCATATCATCTGCGGACAAAACTGTGACCTGATTAGCTAGCGGCAACTTTTTTAAGCTTGACGCCGTGCTAAACATAGACCGCGGCGCGGCAAACGGCATAAAAATAAAAGGTGCCACGCTTCCGGCAGACTCATAAGACCGGAACAAAGCTTCCGCTTTTGGCGTTAAAACAACATCATTTAATCCCGTAAACAGAGTATCCGCTACAGGAGTACCTATAAAAGCATCCCCGAAAACAGACGCTGTAACAAAGCCCGCTAGTCCCGCCGCAGGTTTTGATAAAACTCCTAGTGGGGCAAAAGGGCCCGGAAGTGGGACATATGGCGGGGCCGCTGTTGCGGCTAGTTTTGCGCCAGCTACGCCGGTTGCAAAAGAAAACGTGCCACGAGTAAGGCCCCGAAGGAAGGCGTCTGTTTCGGTGGGGGCATCGTCTTCACCAAGTTGCTTCATAGTGCTAAACATGCGAAGAATTTGATCGTCGGTTAAACCTTTTCCACGCGCATCTTGTGGCAACTTGATCATGTCTAAGATGGGCGCGCTTCCCAAGACTATGTCGTCATAATCCGCCATGCCTCGAAACTCCGGGCGACTATTTAAAATTGTCGCGGTCATACGCGCTAATGCTTTTTCTGTATCTTCTCCATGTTGCTCATAGGCAAATTGAATTTCATCCGGGGTAAAATCTATCGACTTTGTGGGGTCCGGTGCGGTTGCTTCTGACGGGTTTGCGATAGTATTTATTTCGCCATCTTGAGAATACACATAAGGTGGCCCCAGAACAGCATCATCTTCGCGAGTAAGGTCGGCCATTACTATTCTGCTCCTCTTGCTGCACGACGTTTCATAATTTCATCCATAGTTGACTCGAATACAGTCTCATCAACAAACCCACGGTCCGGAATAGTCTCCAGCATTTTTAGCACACCCTCAATAGCGTAATTTTGCTGCTCTGCCTGTTGTCGGATAGAAGCGTTTGTAGACCGCGATAGAACACTTAGGTTGTTTTTGTATTCCTGATTCATGAGGCGCTTCAAACCGATAAGCTTACGAACAGCATTTTCTGGGTTAGTTAGGAAGTCGTCCGTATTTGGGGCCAAATTAGCCAAGCGCTGTTGCTCGGCTTCTGCAAAACGAGGGCTGTTTGCCAAGGCTACCCGGAAGAGCACGTTGACTGCATCCATATAGTAACCAGCTTCCACCTCTTCCGCGGCAACGTTTCTAAGGGCCGGGACGATTGCACCGCCAACCTCACTAAAAATTTGCGCGAATTTGTTGTAAAGGCCCACACCTTTTCGAGCAGAGTTGAGTGCGTCAAAAGTACGGCGGGATACATTAGCACCACCCGAAACGCCAAGAATATCATCGGATTTGCTAATCTGATTAGCTAACGTAGAATCCCCCATTTCTTGGTTAAGAAGGCGAAGTTTTTCTGTCGCCACCGCTTGTGAACCAGCCATCCTAGAGGTTTCAAACGCTTTGTCCTTGCTAACAATAATTGCGTTTTCATAACGATCTGTAGATAGATCAATTGGGTCGCCATTAACGTCGTACAGCGTTTCGCCAACTTTCTTAACGAGGATATTTTCACCGCTCTTCAAAATCATGTTTTCAAAAGTACCTTTCTCTGGAGTGCGGTCACCAAAGATTGGAATAGTCTGATTATCTTTAACTTCAACAAGTTGACCTTTAACCAAACGAATATCACGTTTTTTCTCACCGAATATAGTTTTGACATTGTCGGGGTCGGTGATGTCAATAACTTGACCTTCTACGGTAAGGGTTTTACGGTCAGGTTTACCGAATATAACTGTTGGGTTTTTAGGGTCGGTGATGTCAATAATTTCACCGTTAACGGTGGTGGTCTTTGTGTTTTTGTCTCCATATATAACTCTTGGATTATCTGAGTCAGTATAATCAATAAGCTGACCGTTAACCATTGCAGTATCTTTTTTAGGATCTCCAAAAACAACTACAGGGTTGTTTTTATCCGTAAGGTCAACAACTTGTCCTTCTACTATTTTTATAGTGGGGTCTTTCTCTCCAAAAATTACCTTCGGACTTTCCGGTTTGGTAATATCAATAACCTGACCTTTTAATGTAACGGTCTTTACATTGGGTGAACCAAAAATAACTTTTACGTTTCCGGGGTCAGTGTGATCTACTATTTGACCATTAACTGTTGTAGTTTGTTTTTTCTTGTCTCCAAATATAACTTTTGGTTTTGACACATCTGTTATATCAATAATTTGTCCGTCAACATTAACGGTATCTTTGTCTTCCCTACCAAATACTACAACAGGTTTTTTAGGGTCAGAAAAGTCAACGATTTGACCGTTACTTTCTTTTAATACACTGTCTTTCTCCCCAAAAACCACAAAAGGTTTCGTTGTGTCCGTTACATCAATAACTTGACCTTTAACTGTAACGGTCTTTCTTCCCTTCTTCGCTTTAGCTATTGCTAAAGCCTGTTCAGCAGCTATTTCTTCATCAACCTGTGTTTCACCACGTTGCACTGCGGCTAACTTGAGTGCCCGCTCTTCTTTGCCCGCAGCTTTTTTATACTCAAGCTGCTGTTGAGCACGTGCGCCAATAGTAGGCAGCAGTTTAGTTTCACTTACAGCCGCCGCTAAACGTTCTGCTGGGCTTAACCTACGGCCAGCTTGAATTTCAGCCTGAGTTGGACCCGCATAAGCAAGAGCCGCCTGCGCGACATCAAACAACATCTGTGCCTGAGTTAGGTTCTTTTGCTCTTCAAGTTCCGCGGCCCGCTCCGCAGCCGTGCCCAAACCGGCTGCCGCGTAACGTGCCTCTGCGCCTTCAGCAGCAGCTAGAACACGCTCGTCATAAGATAGTTCAGGTGTTGGCAGTTTAGCCGCCGCAGCGGGGCTGAGAGACGCTCTGGCCGCAGCTTGATTTTGCGACTCCGCTATGTTTTGCAACATCATGGAATCTAAAGTAGGGGTGTTAGATCCCGCAGTAAACCTTCGGTCGCCTAAAAGATAAGGCAAAAACTTACCGGGCTCACCTCCGTTTTCCATCATCTGAACCGGCTGGTTGTCTCCGCGGCGGACCAGCCCGCCTTGGTTAAAATTTACGGGTGGGGGCCCTCCCATCATTGCGGGGTCCATCATAGGGCCGGGGGCCGCGGGCGGTGCCGCCATCATTTCGGGCGGTGGTGGAGGAGCTACAGTAGACATAATGCCTTCTGCCATCGCACCTTCAACAGGCGCGGTCATTTCTTCAGCGGCCAAGCCACCAATTCCTTGGTCCACGGCATTCATTATAATAGCGGGCTGAACGAGGGCCAAAACGGATTCGGGGGTTTGCTGCGCGTCTTCTGGGCCAACAAGTTCGGCTAGTTCAGCGTAACGCGCTTCAATTGGTGCATCGTCGCCACGAATTGAATTAATGACTGTAGCGTAATCTTCTGCCTCATCAATGTTGTCGAGGTTAGACTGCGCTTGCTCTAAGAGGCTTTGAACCACCTCGGGATCCATAGCCTGACCGCCCGCCATTGGGTCCATCATAGCCGCAGGGTCTTGCGGAGGCATCATTGCTGCCATTGCCATCGGATCGCCACCTTCTTGCATCGGGATAACGCCACGACCCATCAGGATGTCTTTTTGTGTAACTCGCCCATCGCCACTCATGTCAGGAAAAGCTGCACCACCTTTAGCAAACATCTGTCTTTGCATTATGTCTCTGCTCATCATCCGAATAACCCCGCTTTATTTGCGCCTGCTGCTGCTGATAATCCTGCAATACCTAAACCCATAAATTGCTGGGCTGGTGATACACCGGGTGAAGTCGAAGTAGCAATCGTTTGCTGCGTGGACGGAGCACCCTTATAAATGTCTGACAAATATGACAGACGCTGATACGGCTCGTACAGTTGAGCCAGATCGCTTTGACGTTTGGCTTCCAGAGTAGCCTGCTGCTGAGCCTGCTGCTGTTTCCCAAGCTCGTACTGAGTCTTAAGGTTCTGAAGCCCGGTCTGTTGCGACAATTCACCAAGGCTAGCTTGCTGAAGCCCCAGTGTACCCAATGCTTGACCTGCTTGCAACCCAAGCTGGCCGAGGGCTTGACCGCCCTGTAGACCAAACTGGCCGTACTGAAGACCGAGGTCTGCCATCTGGCCCGCCATACCGGCTTGCGCCTGCTGGCCTTGAAGACCCAATTGACCGCCCGCTTGTGCGCCAGATAGACCAAGCTGTGCTTGCGCCTGACCCAATTGACCGCCCTGCTGGGCAATCTGTGCAGCAAGTTGTTCGGTAGAGATACCGAGCCGCGCAGCCTGCTCGGCCATAGCCGCCTGTTGTTGTGCGCCAGTAAGGCCCAACTGAGCCGCTTGACCAGCGAATTGACCCGCTTGCTGTTGAGCGGACAAACCAAGTTGACCTGTCTGAAGGCCAGTCTGCGCCGCAAGCTGTTCTGCTGACAGACCCAACTGACCGGCTTGTTGCGCCGCCTGAAGGGCTGTTCCAGCACCGGCTTGTCCAAGCTGGCCCCGAAGTTGTGCTGATTGAAGCTGGCGACCACGAGCCTGTTCAAAGGCCTGCTGCGCCTGCTGCGCTGCACTCTGGTAACCTTGTGACCGCATTTGTGCGGCTGTACGGCCCTGCTGCTCTAATTGAGCACGGAGTGTTTCTGCCGCCTGAACACCAGCGCGTGAACCGCCAAAAGCTCCGGCACCAACGGCTTGTGCGGCTTGCCCCTGTTGAGCGATTTGCGCTTGACGTGCAATATCCTGCATAGCCTGCTGAACTGCCGCATCTTCATAAGGGCTCATATATTGAGCAATCGTAGAGGGGTCAAACTGTTGTGCGCCACCGGCAAGACCGGATATGCCTTGTTGTGCCGCAGCCTGCCCAAACCGGCCTGCGCTAGCTAAGTCTTGCGCGGCTCCAGCCGTAATTCCGCGAGCGCCCTGAATAGCTTGCTGAGCTTGTTGACCAGCAGTTCCCGCCGCTCCGAGGCCTCCCGCAGCAGCAGCACCCATGCCCGCCTGACCTGCTTGTACCTGTCCCGGAATTAACCCGGCAGCACCCATAATGCTGCCAATACCAGTTTGCGCTTGGCCGCGGGCCGCGAGAGACGCTGCGTCCATCGCGCTTAACGCGCCGCCGGTAGCGGCTTGACCATAATCAAGTGCGCCCTCAATACCCTTCTGCGCGGCTGTTACCTGAGTTGGGACGCCCTGCATTGCAGACAAAAGCGCTGCTTCTGAGGCTTGCCGGTAAGGGTCTGCGGTTTGCATCGCTCCAGTTATATAAGGAGACGCCGCGCCATAAACGCCCTGCAACTGCCGTTCGGCGTCGCCCATTGTATAGCCTGCTTGCGTTAAATAGGGCTGATAGCCGCCAATTCCGCCTGCTTGTTGAGCGGCTTTGAAAGCTAGGTCCTGAAGCCCTGTAAATCCAGCTACTTGTTGGGTGGGAAGGGTAATACCTTTGTCGGCAAGAAGTTTAGCATCCTGTAGAAGCCCAAGTTTATAGGCTTCAATTTCGGGGGCTTCGCGGATAATTTGGGTTTCTGTAGCCATTACGCCGTTGCCTTTCCACGAGACTCAAGACCGCGCATCATATCATACATGTTATTGATGCCCTGCCGCATATTGCCGCCACCTAGTCCTTTAACGGCATCTGTCGTCATAACAAACTCACCCGGCATAAGCATAGCGCGGACACTGTCCTGACCCGGAATGCCTTCATTTGGCATAATACCGCCAACACGACGCGGGAAGATCTCGCCGCCTTCTGCCGCATACTGCCCATCAAAAGCGTAAATTGGTTGATCTTGTGGCCGATAGAAGGGGTTAACAAATGTGCCCTGACCGGGGACAATCGTGTAGGGGGACGCAACCTCTGTTGGACCTTCTGAACGGCGAACCTCAAGGTCAGCAACCCGGTATTTTTCCGGATCCGCCGCAATAAGTTCTGCTCCTGTCGGCGGGGTATCTACTGGATCCTCTTTTGGAGCGTCGAAGAAGCCCGCGGCATAGGCCGCTGTTCCAGCTAACGCGGCCGAAGGTCCGTAAGTTGCCAAAAGGCCGGGACCGGCTGCGGCTGCGGCGGCGTTACCCGCTTTAAGAGCATCGGCAATAACGCTGGGGTTTGTTTCCGATAAACCCGCTGCCACCGAGTCAGCTATAGACTGCCTTATAGCGTCTTGCTTTGCAGCAGTTGCGGCTGAGTCTAAAGCCTGCTGTGTCTGATTACCACGGGTTAAAAAATCACCGGCTTTGGTACTGTACTCACTAACGCTGTCCATGAAACTGGCGGGTTGCATATTGGAGCTCATAGGAAGGCCACCTTGTTGCGCGGCCAAAAGATCTACCGACTGCCCTTGGTTAACAATATTAGTACCCGAAATTGTTGGCCCAGAGGACGGAGCCGCAAAAGCCTGCGGTCCACCGACCATTTCATTCCGAATACCGCCGCCGTAAGGCTGGCTTATATCTGTGGCTTGAGATACAGCGTCAGTGGTGGAGATTGGCGCAGCACCATAATCAGGATATGCCGAAGCGTAGGGGGACATGGTCACTGCATCAAGACCCGCCTGACCAAACTGACCGGTAACAAGCTGCTTACCAGCAGTCGTAAGATTTGAAAGCTTAGCCGCGTCTTTAATACCGCCAATTGCGCCTTGACTAAAGCTGCCTCCCGCTTGAGTAGCTTTAAGGCCCCCTGAAATAGCAGAAGTCGCGCCACCAATTGCGCCGCCCACAAGAGCAGCTTTAAACGCATCTTTTAAGTTACCGCCTTGGATTAGCGTACCAATACCCGCTCCTAACGCACCCTGATATATAGCGCCCATGCCCGGAAACAGCATGTTAAGCGCAAACGGAATAACTACCGGAGCAATCTTTTTAACAACTTTTGTGACTTTCTTAACGACCTTCTTGACGGCCTTTTTTACTTTCTTGAAAACTTTTTTGAGCCAGCCAAATTCGGCAAGGCCGGTCTCAGGGTTGATAGAGTTAGCAGAAGAGCCCACTACATATTGCTCTGGATCTTCAACGCCAAGCTCACGCAAATGGTTAAAGATAGAGGCCTTCATCCGTGGGTTGTTTTCAATTAACGGCAGCGGTATGATAATTTCACCAGTGGCAACGTGAGCAATGGTGTCATCCCCGCCACGGCCATACGAAGCCATGCGAGACGCTACGTCACCAAACTCGGCAATACCCGATTTTCCAAAAGCCTGCTCGGCTTCTTCCCGCTCAAGTGTCGCGATATCATCGTCTTCCATATAGAAGTCGGCAATACCTCCCGCAGGAAAGGTAAATTCTTCGTCTTTTAGTGCTGTCTGTGCCATTAGCCTGCTCCGCCTGATAACCCTTGAGGCATCGTTACCGTGATCATTGTACTTCTTTTTTCACTTCCAGTCCACGGGTTACCGCAATTTGGGCAGTTACCGGTTGGATAGGACAAAACTTCCTCTGGGGTATCCACCTCGTTGTCGCAAGAAACACAGCTTACTACGTCTCTGCTCGTGGAAGGACGCCACTTAGATCCGTCCGCCATTATAATAATTGTTTCACTCATGGTGTTGATACCGTGACGCTGCCCACGGCCCCTGTTGCTGCGGAACCCCGCGGATAAGGCCTATTTGCCACCGTTATCCGCAACTCGTCCCCATGTTGAAATACATCTCCTATGCGAAGACCGAAGTTATCCTGCTGCAAATTCGGTAGAGCTAACGAAGAAGCCTGCCAAGGCCCCGGATTGTTTACCTGCTGCAAAAACACCGAAAATGACCGCACAACCTCCGACATATACCTCTGAGTATATGCTTGAGGCGCAAGTGGAAATTGCGGTTGTACCAGACCCCTAGACATTAGCGCCTACCATCTGGACGTATATCTACTCGGGGTGACCCCAACCGCCACGCTACACCCATATCACTAGACGCAATCTTTAAAGCAAAGGACCGACCACGAAGCCTTAGATTTACCTGATTGGTAAACTGTTCTACAGGCACTGTGGCCGTTCGCGTAACAGCGTCCGTGCTAGTTTGTAAGTACGGTCCACCCGGATAGTTTCTAGTCTGTAAGGTAAAATCTGCCTGCGGAGATGCCGCCGTAGACGAATCAAACGTCAAATCTGGTATCAACCGGCGCATAAAGACGAAGTTTTCTCCGTCGCCAATATCCATCTGGCTGCTCTCAATATACGCAGATATTGCCACTGCCGGATTTGTGCTGCCGTCGTCCAAGCCCTTTTCGTGCAAGTACAAATAACCGTCCTGACCTGCCGCTAGGGGGAACTGGTTAATGCCGCGGTCCAGCCAAACAGACCGCGCCAAAGTGCCGTAGTACCAAACCTGTTCTTGGTAATTGTACACAACATAGCGGTCAACGTTATCCGACCCCGCCGATGGGTATAACCACCAGACCTCAGAAAAACTGCTGTTGACCCCCGCGGTTACTTTTTCAGCCTGCGTTTCGTTAAAGTCATTAAAAACGTAAGAACGCACAGAGCAGGGCAGTTTTTGAACCTGTCCGTTAAAGACGTAGAACTCTTCCCGGCCCATCCAAAAGACCGTATCTTCTACAGCAATAGACGCTAAAGGACCGGCAATCGTGATATTGGTGGATATCTCGTTAATACCAAAAGTAAACGGAGGCCCCAAAAACTGCATCGCATGAAGCGAAACATCCGTAAACACCAGCATCTGCTGACGGGTTTCTACCGCCGTTATAATCTGAGACCCTGAACCGATCCGCAAATCTCCCGCGGTGTTTGTCGCTAGAGACTGCCAAACAGTCGGATTGCCTTGGTCTGAAAACCGAATTAATAGTGGATCTTGAACGCCGATATCGTTTTCTGGGTCGCACCCAAAAACAATGATGTGCCTGTCTCTGTCTGAAACAAGCACCTGCTTCGCAATCGTCGGTGTTGTAGGGTCCGCACCAGCTAAATCGGAAAGCGCTACCGCGCGAGCAAAAGGTGCGGAACTCGTGCTTTTATCCCAATAAAAAAGGCCACCATCGCGGATATTAAACACTAAATCTTCGCCGAAATTGTCGTGACCCCAAATCCGTAGAATGCTGCCAATAGCTGTCAAACTAGCGGCCGAACCCCACGTACCACGTCCCCAAGTTCCAGCGCCCCAACCAGTACCAGCCACAGTTGTGTCCAAACCGGTATTTACCTGATATGCACCAACCACTGACGCGCCGCCGTTGCCGGTATCCGACGCGTTAGCTACTACAAGAGTTGGTGTGTATTGACCATCTATTGTGATATCCGCCAAAGCAGCTACCGCACGGGCTTCAATCTCGTAAGTGTTGGAATTTACAATCGCGGCAATCTGATACTCTTGGTTTAGAATATCCGCAGTAATAGTGCCCCCAAGTGTTACGGCTCCGCTAAATGTTACAAAGTCATTCTCTAATGCACCGTGATTTGTATCTGTCACCGTGATTGTGGAAGACCCGTCAGTAGCCGAAAACGTCACCGCACCCGCTGCCGTTGTTTCACGGATGGGTGTGATGTCGTTGTAAGCGCCGCCCTCGTTAATGTAATACTTCAGGTGCGTACCTACGCTTAAATAAGACTCCCCAGAAAGTGCTACAAACGGGTGCAACGCACGACACGTACCTAAAAAGCTGTTTGACGACTGCTTTTCCCAGCCGCCTATCTTTTCAGGCGTACCAAACCGAAAACGAACCTTATCACAGTCAAACCATCCGCCCTCATTAGTATATGAGGTGGTTTCTCTGTTAACACCCGGCCTGAATTGCAGTTTGGTTAATGGCATATGACATTAGTTCGCTATAGCTACTTCGTCTTCATCGCTTTCTTCTACTGATGCGATAAGACCGTTTGTAAAGACATCTTGCGCGGCTTGTACTTGGTCAAGCTGAAAACGAAGAGACGCCGCCTTGGCTTGCAGATCGCGTATCTGGTTAATCAAATACATCTGCTGATCGTCAAGGTTTGACTCTTCGTACTCTTTACCCGCAATGGTAACTACGTTTGACTCACTCATGCTGAGTACGCCTTTCCTGCTGTGATAGCCGCATTAGCCGCAGTCATGCTTTCTGTAGTCCAGAAGTCTTTGGCAACCATGATTTCCAGATGCCCAACATTACGGTCTACGCAATCCTGTTTATCTGCGGCATCATCGTCTTCCATAGCTGTGCCAGCAATAATAGCATTGATGAGGTCAACGCTGTGACCCATCGCTGTGTAGTGCTGTGCGATTTGTTCTGCTGTTAGTTCGTCCATTTTAATACTCCTTATAAATTAGGACTCAAGTGCGGCTATACGAGCCTCTAGTGCATCGTTCTTTGCCGAAAGTTCTTTAATGGCGTTTAGCATATGCCAGAATAAATTATCTGTATCTACTGATTTGACCCCAGTGCTTTCTGTTTTAACGGAATTAGGACAAACAGTTTCAAGTTCTTGTGCGATAACGCCAAGCTGTACGCCTTCAACTTCAACAACATCGGTTGCAGCAAGTTCTGTATCTGTAATCTCTTCAACAGTACGATATTCAAAATTGCGAACACGAATTGCATTAATTTTGTTCAAACCTTCTGTGTTATCAACAATGTTTTTCTTTAGTCGTTCATCTGACGTTGTTGACCAAGTAGATGAGTTGTTACCCTGATAAACGCCACCTGTAGAGGGATAGATAAATCCAGTACTGCTACCTTTACCTGTTGCTGAATTTGTACCAATAACAATTTCGTGTGAGCCGCCAGTATTTCCCGGCCTTGAATCATATCCAATAAAGACGCCGTGTGCGCCGTTTTGAGTAATTCCAGCATTTTGTCCTAAAGCTGTGTTATAGGCACCCGAACCACCTGAAGAAAACAATGCGTTATATCCAACCGCTGTATTTCCCCCACTAGTTACGTTCATTCCCGCCTGATAACCTACAAGTGTTTGTGCAACTAAACCAGTAGTGGCATACCCCGCGTTAGTACCTACGGCTACGTTAGAACCACTAGTACATTGTAGTAGAGCGTTATACCCTATAGCTACGCTGTAATTACCAGTTTGGTTGTTATTCAGTGCCTGATAGCCCATTGACACGTTGCCTACGCCAGTAGTGTTAAGACGAGAAGCATATACACCTACCGCTGTATTTAAATTTCCAGTGGTATTTGCTTGAAGTGCATAATAACCAAATCCCGTACTCCAGCCGTTTGTAGTATTCTGTCCAGAATAGGCACCAGCAAAGGTGTTTCCACCTGTAGTGTTTAAGTTTTGAGCAGCAGCGTGTCCAATAGCTACGTTAGAACCTGTGCTATTAGCTTGATTTGTTGCAACTTGAGAGCCAATGTAAACATTTAAGCTATTAGTTCCGGGGCTAGCAAGACCTCTACCGGCAATGTAACCCAAATGAACATTATCATTACCAGTAACGTAATAACCAGCCTGATACCCCACTGCTGTGTTGTTGCCTGCGGTGGTGCTGGAGATTAAAGCATCCGCACCAACCGCCACATTGTTACTACCTGTGGTATTTGATTGCAAAGACGCAACACCAACCGCTGTATTTACTAGGCCGGTTGTGTTGCCCAACAGAGAATAATAGCCAACCGCCGTGTTGTGATAACCAGTGGTATTGGTATACAGAGAGGCATAACCAAGAGCCGAATTATTGTACCCTGTAGTATTTAAGGCTGCCGATATATTACCCACAGCAGTGTTGTTGTTTGCGGTGGTGTTGGATAAAAGTGCCTGTCCGCCAAAAGCTGTGTTGGAATTACCCGTGCTATTAGACAAAGCCTCACGGCCAGTTGCTGTATTCCAGTTCCCAGCAGCATTTGTTGTCAAAGCATAAGTACCTACAGCAGTATTGTAATTACCTGTTGTGTTTGCGTCACCAGCAAATGCTCCGATTGCTGTAAGGTTAGTGCCAGTAGTATTTACGACAAGTGCGTTCATTCCAACCGCTGTGTTGTTTGCTCCAGTTGTGTTGACATAAAGTGACTGATATCCAACAGCAGTGTTGTTGTTTGCGGTAGTGTTATAACGCAAAGAATAAAAACCCAAAGCGACATTTTGTGCGCCAGTGGTGTTATTAGTTAATGTTTGAGCGCCAACAGCAGTGTTTTGGGATGCGGTGGTGTTGGAATAAAGTGCGGAATAACCCACAGCGGTATTTGATGACCCTGTAGTATTTAAGGCTAATGCGTATCTGCCGCCAATAGCAGTATTATAATTACCTGTAGTATTGGATTGCGCCGCCCCAAGGCCCATAAAAGCGTTTTCTGTTCCTGAAGTGTTTGCATAACCAGCCTGATAACCAATAGCAAGGTTGTTAGCCGCAGTGTTGTTATATAATGCCTGATAACCTATGGCAGTAAGATTTCCACCAGTAACATTAGAGTAAGCGGCCTGATACCCAATAACAGTGCTGTTGCTGGCGGTGGTGTTGGAGAGCAATGCATCACCACCCAAAGCTGTATTGCTTGCACCCGTAGTGTTATCACGCAGCGCACGATATCCAATGCCTGTGTTTTCTACAGCCGTAGTATTGCTTCTAAGAGCGTGTCTACCCATTGCTGTAATACGGCCTGTGGTATTTAAAAACCCAGCTTGATACCCAACGGCAGTGCTTTCCACTCCGGTGGTGTTAGATGCTAGAGCGTCCTTACCTAGACCAACATTCGCTGTGCCAGTTGTATTCGCATACATAGCATCTTTGCCAACCGCCGTGTTGTTGTCTGCGGTGGTGTTGTTTTCTAACGCAGAGCGTCCTAATGCAGTGTTTTGATCGCCTGTACTGTTGTCGTAAAGGGCCGCACGTCCAAGGGCCACATTGTTTGTGCCTGTTGTATTACTGTAAGCAGCCTCAAACCCAACAGCCGTGTTGCCATCTGCGGTGGTGTTAGTGAACAAAGAACTGTCGCCCACCGCTGTGTTCGCTGCACCAGTTGTGTTATTTCTTAAAGAGGCGACACCAACCGCTGTATTTCTAGATGCTGTTGTGTTGTCCTCTAATGCCGCATAACCAACTGCTGTGATTTGACCTGTTGTGTTAGCAATACCTGCTCTAGAACCAACTGCTGTAACCGCAACACCTGTAGTTGTAGCCAGACCGGCTTGAAGACCAATAAATGTATTATCCGAACCAGTTGTATTCGCATACCCAGCCTGATAGCCAACAGCGGTGTTGTTGTTTGCGGTGGTGTTGTCTGCTAAAGCCGCACGACCTATCGCCGTGTTATAATTTCCTGTAGTGTTGTCAGCCATAGTATTGCCACCGACAGCTACGTTTTCTTGTCCTGTAGTATTTAAATAAAGGGTTCCCTGCCCCACAGCCACATTTACACTTCCGCTTGTGTTTGCAGTCAAGGCTTCATTACCAATAGCGGTATTGTAGTTGCCAGACAAGCTGCCATCATCTAGCGCAGTATTACCCAACGCCACGTTGCCTGTGCCAACAGGATAGTTACCATCCAGCTTGATGGTGCCGCCGTCAGAAGTGATGCCGCCCATTTGGACTTGAGATAGCACCTGCGTTACAGTTGCGCCTGTACCGCCACCATCAAACTTTACGAGAACATCATGCCCGTTCTCTACCTCAAAATCATTTGAAGCATTATAAGTCCCTTGGAAAAGAATAAGGCTGCGCGAACCAGACAAGCTGTTGCGGATGTGTACAATCTTTTCGGCATCGTTTGGATCAAGCTGCACATAAGCTGTTGCGCCTAAATCTGCACCGTCATTAAACTCAATAAAGCGATTGCGCCCATCAGACAGTGCGCCATTGTTAATTAGCAGCGTGTTGGGTGAACCCGAAGTGCCCGCAGCAGCTAACGTGACCGTAGCAATTCCGTTTGTTGCTTGGTCAATAATATCAAAATTGGTGTTGGTAGTGTTGCCCCATGTGCCGGACTGATCCCCGGTCCCCGGTTTCTCAATACCAATGTTAACCGTATATGTGCTTGCCATTCTTTTAACCCTTCTAAGCTGCTATTTGACCCCAACCCGGTGTCTGTGACGGAGTTTCGTCTGACCAAGCTGGCGTCTGACTTGGGCTGATCGTATTATACCCTGCATTTTGATTTGGCACAATAGTTCCCCAAACTAAGACCTGTCCTACATTTCCAGTCGCTGCGATACCCGCGGGGTACACGTTTGAAGCAGCGGTCGTGGTTACTGTTCCAACGGCAGTTGCCGCAGAAACTCCCGTTGCGAAAATAGTAATGCCAAAAGTGACATCTACGGTGCCTACGACTCCCGTAGCTGCAACTCCCGTTGGGACGACGTTAGCTTTTCCTACAACAGTGACCGCCCCAACATTACCGGATGCGGATAACCCCGTTACCGGGGCAGTGGCTGCCGCGTTAACAGTAGCCGTACCCACCTGACCCGTAGAAGAAAGCCCGGTTACCGAAACATTAGCCGCCGCGTTAACCGTTACCGCCCCAACATTACCAGATGCCGACAAACCTGTTACCGGGGCAGTAGCGTCACCTGTTACTGCGGCTGCGCCAACAGCGCCTGTAGCCGACAGCCCAGTTACATTTACATTGGCTTCGGCAACTACGGCTACTGTACCAACACCAGAAGTAGCCTCTACCCCTGCTGGGAAAACATTGGCTTCGGCAACTACTGTTGTAGTGCCAACCGCGCCAGATGCCGATACGCCGGTTACGTTTACATTAGCTTCGGCAACTACTGTAATAGTTCCTACGTTTCCCGTAGCCTGCAAACCCGTTACAGGAGCGTTTGCTTCTGCGGTGACTGTGACAGCGCCGACAGATGCGGTGGAAAACGGAAAACCGCTTTGCCCCCACGGGCCTTCGCCCCAACCAGAGCGGCCCCAGCCGCCTATTGGAACGATAACGTCTGCCATAGTTAGGCTATCCGGATAATCGCGTTGCTTGCGTCAGCCGTTGGAAAAACAATGGTAAAATCACCAGCGGTAGATGTTTTGTCCGCACCAAAATCTAGAACAACTACAGAGGGGTCTCCTGCTGCGGTGTCGTTATAAATAAGTGCGCCCCTCGCCGTAATAGTAGCCGAAGAAAACGTCAAATCAGCAAAATCTGTCAAAGCTGTTGTTCCGCTGGTTGTCGGGGTAACATTAGTCAAAGTGCCCCCACCCGCTGAATAGCCGGTTCCAGCAACCTCGTTAGTTGCGGTATACGCTGTTGTTGACGCATCAAAAGATGCACTGTTCGTGTAGAGCGCTAGTTTAAAAGTGTTACCAGTGCTGGTTGTGAAATCGTGCGTTGCAGTCAAAAGCTCTTGCTTAAAACTGGTGCACATAAAATTGCCCGTAAATGCCATGTCACAGTCTCCTTAGTTGTTCAGCAAGTTCTTTATAACCTGCCTCTGATAGGGCGTTATATGTTGTAGTTCTATCACTTTTTATTGCTTCACGCATGTAAAAAGCTAAAACCTTGACCATATGTTGTCTAAACGCATGAGCTTGGTCGCGGATGCCCGGATGAGCGGTGTCCGATATTTGAATGATCCTGTCTGCACAGCGTTCTGCAACCTCTTCTGGCGTAAACCCTCGTTTCTCGGTGGTCTCTACCAAAACTTTGTAATCCGCAGGGATGTCTACTTCTAAAGCTTTTATCATTGTTTCGGCCTAATTATCTTTCCTGTCCGATATTCGTCGGTTACCTCTTTAGACTCCCCAAACATCTTCAGACCCATAATAGACTCACTAAACCGCTTTTCGTACAGCGCTTGCATATCAGGTTCGCCCTTCATAAATATATAAGCTTCCATCAAGCTACCATACAGCATAGCTAGCTCAGCATTTTCACTAAGCCATGTAGTTCCAGTGCCCGCCCCTGCCGTCAAGCTGACTGGGCGATAGAAATAATGCAACTCCACCGCGTAACTCGCATCTGGAGTTGGTCCAATGATAAAGTTGGTTATGTCAAAAACAGCATAATATCGCGGTCCGCCTTCTGTAGTAGGGTCCGGATTAAACTGCTGCACATAGTCCGCATCCTTAAAATCAAGGAAATTAGCGTCATTGCTCGCATCTGTGTATGACAAGGAATACGGCGCAAGGAAATCTGACGGGCAGGCCAAAAACTTATTTGAAGCTGTCAAGGCTCCTGCGACATTTTTCCGAAACAAACTAAGCTGCACATTTTTGAGAATACGCTCTTCCGAATTTCTAATAAACACAGGAATGTTATTAACAAACGTGGTTTCGTCGTTTTCCGTGTAATCTTGAATAGCCTGCTGTAGTTCAGCGTATGTAAAACTCATGTTGTCACCGTAACCATGCCAACTTGCCCAAAACCTTGCGGTGGCAGCAAATTAGGTGCCTCTACTGTTGGAATCCCTACATATACATCAAACGGCTCTACTATATCCGGCCGTGCGTCTTTTAAAGCCTCTGCATCAACAACTTTACGAAAAGGACCAAGCTGCGGATGTTTTGGCTCCCACTCGTCTTTTCCTACTAGCAAGCCGTTCCATTCTTTACGCATGTCTTTATACCGATACCGGAAACCGGATCGGTCTGAAATAGCGTAGGAATCTTTACCGCTTGCAAACTTTGCCATTAAGTGGTCCTAAAATACTGGTATTGCGGCACTACGTTAAAGGACGAACGATCCCTGTCTTCTGTTGCGGCCCGTTCAAACTCTTCCTCATAAATAGCCTTCAAAAGCTGAACCCTGTTTGGAGCTCTTTTTACCGCTATGTAATAGGCTAAGCCCGCGGCTAAACAAGGATAAAAACGAAACGGCATGTCCATTGTGTTAATAAACGTATCCGCATCATCCATGCGAGTAAGAGCATCGTAAATTACAACATCCGTGCTATTCTCGGGAACCGGCCACAGTTTTAATTCTGGCGTGACCTGCCGATCCAAGAAGAACTGGTTTGCTCTTCCTTCAGTAGTTTTGTTCGGAATAGACAAATATTCGTCTCGGCTAAGACGATCTAAAGAATAGTCAGTTCCGCTACGGCGCACAATTACCGATAAAACGTCGATAACATCGTTATTTAAAGCGTAATTTCCCGTTCCTTGTGTCAGAGCCTGTGTTCTTTGAACAATGGTCCATTGGTTTAGACCACGGTTTGCCCACTCAGCCAACATTAAATTGAGCGACCGCTTGGCAGACTTTAGGTCGTAACCTGTACGAACCTCAAGACCACAGCGCTCAAACGCCTCCTCAATGTAATCGGAAACGTCTAACTCAAAATCTGTGCTGCCGGATGTAGCCATCTTACTTCTTCTTTACCATACCGCCGCCGCGCATCTTCTTTACCATGCCACCACCGCGCATCTTCTTTACCATACCGCCGCCGCGCATCTTCTTGACTGCGCCGCCTTTTTTCATCATCTTACGTGGTTTCATCGCCATTTTTTAATCTCCTGTAAAGATCTGATCTTTCCTGAAAAATTTCTTCCGCATTGTATTCTTCTAGATACTTATCATAATAGCCTTTTTCCGCAAGTTTGTCTGCTGATTCCTGCACCTTGGATAAACGCTGCACAAAAATCATTGCATACTCATCATCAACCACCTGCATAAAGCTTTGGTCGTCTATGAAATCATTGGCTTCATCATGCGGATGAAAGCCCATGACCCACATATCCCGGTCTATAAAGACCCCCATAGATATTGCTTCGTTTAACTCCCGTAAGTAATCGTGAAAAACGTCAGGATCCTCTGTGAAATTTAGGTCTACTATAATAACTAAATCTAAACTGTCTTCCCACTGAGATAAAGTGCTATACAAAGCCTGCATATTATCGTCATATTTAAAAAGTAAAGCTACCTTTTCATCGGTCCAAGCTTTTTGTGCATAAGGGCATGGCGGAAGGTTGTTGTAAAAAGAATTAGGCTTACTAAGTGTGTGCTCCGTCCACGCAATTATTTCTGCATAGATTTGTTGCTCTTTTCCGGTGTTAAAAACAATCATATTCATGCTTGTGACACTGACCCTTTAGTGCGCTTTCTTCTGCCGTTTATAACCGCGCCACAACCTCTCGCGACAGCCGTACCGGGGATACTACTGCCACGAAACCCGCGTTTCGCTTTAGTTTCATAACCCGCAACGCCCCCATTAGCCATTTTCTTTACTTTGGCGGCCTTAGTGTTTGCCACAACCTGCTTTCCTTTAGCTCCTTCACGCTTCTTTTTACGCGCTGTTGAAGCTCGTTCAGCTTTTGATAAACTTTGAGCTTTACGTCTAGGAAGGCAACGGTCAGGGTTACGCTTATCTTTTGACGTACCGCATGAACCCGAAATATTACCCGAGCTATCAATTCTGACCCAATCATCATCTAACCACTCCTGTAATTTACCCATTATTTACCCTTCCGTTTGCCACCTTTAGACTTTTTGGCGTAGTTAGGGTCTTTACAATATTTTGAGGCGGCAAGATTTGCGTATGCACTCGGATACGTGTCAAACGTGCGCTTTGCCCACGCCTTACCTTCAGGGCAAATCTTGCTTCCTTTGCTTTTAGAAGAAGCGCTTTTTGATTTGCGAGAGTAAGCCATTAAAACATCCGTTGAGCAATTGCTGCGGCTACAATTAAAACAGCTATGCCCCACAAACGAATGTCTAGTTTATCCAACTGACGTTGGATGTCGGCATACCTGCGATTACATTCTTCTTCATGCTTCTCTAAAAGCTTTAATACGTCTACTGTTTTCATATTACCACGCCTTACAGGACCAGTATCTGGCAGAGAACTTATCTTTTGCGGTGTCACAGGAATGTCTTGATCTAAAATTTGATCTACGTGCTGGTTGATCTTTTTTAATAGACATGTTGGGATCTCCAAACCGAACCAGCTTAATTTGATCTCCTTTTTTAGCCAGAACAGCAGACTTTTTTGACTTTCCGGGAGTGCGTTTTGGTTTGTTGTATCCAGCAAAAGTTTCACCCCTATATTTAATTCTTCCGGAAGGTGTTCGAGTCACATTTTTAGTGGTAGCCATAGTTCCTCACTTAAAGAAAAACGTCATGCTTGTAACATTTGTAAAAGTGGCATGAATGTCAGTATTGAACTTTACGCCTTCCTCTCCAATTTGGAGATCGCCTGTAGCGTTTGAGTGAAAATCTAATGTAAAGACGGCAGTGCCGGAAGCACCACCGTCTCTCAGAACAACGCTACCTGTAGACCCTGCCGTATGGTAATGAATACAAACTAACCGCCGTGGGCCACTTGCAACAGTGCCTGTAGCAGTTATGTAGCTTGCTTTGATATCAGAACCAGCCATAGAAGTGTTCCTTAATTATAAAACACGGTCACAGCAGTACAAGCGGTAAAAGAAGATACGTAAATATCTGATACCCTAATGCCTTCTGCGGGAATGTTTACTGAGTGGGAGTCAGATGCAAGAAAGTCCAAGTCCAGAACTGTCGCGCCGCCATTACTATCCGTAATAGTTAGACGAGGAGTACCGGTAGTGGTCAAAACCTGTATCTGACGAATACGCGCAGGGCCGACACCGGCAGAACCGGTAGCCGTCAAGCGCGTTGCTTTTACGTCAGAACCTGCCATTGCGGCCTCCTATTAGCTAAGAGCAGCACCAACAGCAGTCACCCAAGCAGCACCTGTGTTGATTACGATGCAATACTCGTTGTTGCCCGCGCCGTTGTCACTAACAATGTAAGCGGTTCCAACAGCAACATCACCAAAAGCTGGCAAATCTGCGGTGGCTACAACGGGGATTTGAAAACCAGCGTTCGAACGCACTGGACCGGAAAAAGTAGATAGAGCCATGATTATCTCCTGTCGTGGCTAGTGTCAGCCGCACCACGCGGCTGTCAGGGATAAATTTACTATACAACAAAAAAGAAAGGGCGGCAACTGCCGCCCTCTCCGCATCTGTAAAAGATGTTTACGCTGCGCCCGGAGTACCGAACACAGAACGCCAGTCAGAAACACCGAAGCTGTAACGCTCACGTGCCTTAAACCGCATATTTCCGGTGTCAAAGTCACCTTCCATAGCTGTCTTGATTGGCGAACGGTTAAAGTATTTGAAACCGTTTGGAGCATCTGTCTTGATGAAGAATGCGTCTGTGTCAGTCAGGAAGTGGTTAACCACTGCCCCTTCTGGCAACATACCCATGTTCTTCATTGCGTTGGTGTCGTTGTCCGCTGTACCTGAACGTAGGTTTGAGTTGATGACCCGCTCTGCAATGAATTGCAGTTCTTTCGGGATAATCAGCTTTGTACCACGAACAGCAATCTTCAGACCACGCTCGTCAGTCAGCCCCGCAATGTCGATCAGCATCTGCTCAAGAGAAGTCTCGTTGAGGTCAGCAGCAGTAGCCAGAATGTTGGTCTGGTTACCGGACAATGATGGGTGAGCATTTGAACAAAGTGCTGCACCGTCGCCGATTGGGCTGCCTGTGTTGAACGCATTGTTCAGGATTGCAGCAGCTTTAATCTGCTTGGTCTGAGCCATTGAACGGGCCAGAGCCTTGGTGTAGCGTGATGCCAGACGGTCGTACAAGTTGTCTTCGATAGCTTCCTCAGTGATTGAGAATGCCAGAGCGATTGTGTCATGTGTGTACCGTGCTGTGTAGGTCTCTTGAGCATCGTCAAAAGTGATGGCTGCGCCTTCACCTTTGGTTGGTGCTGTTGAGAACCCACCGAGCATCACCTCTTCTTCAAATGCACGATCTGAAGACTCTTCGTCGAAGATTTCAGCGTGTTCATTTTCGTAGCGGTCGTACTCAAGTCCGAACAAGGCATTCAGGCCGGGCTCAAGCTCTTTCGCTAGTTGTGCGCGAGAAATAGCCATTTTCTATCCCCTTTCCTAAACGCCTGTTGAGGTCGCAGTAGTCTGCGAGTCAAAACGGCTTGTGTTGGCGTTGAAATGTGCGTTCAAACGAACGATCAACGGAATACCTGCTGCTGTGAAGTCGTTGTTTGCTGCATCATCCATGATGCCAACGATACGCAGTGGCAGAGTAGCCGTTACCGCAATTGAAGACACGCTAAGTGCACCGTTTGCAGAACCTGTGTTGGTGCTGCCGGTACGTGCTGAAGTGCCCAGAGAAGCGTTTGCAAACACGCCAGCCAGTGCAGTTGCACGGTCAGTCAATGATGCGTCAGACGCGACTTTGAACAGTTGGTTTGGATTGTCAGCTACAAACGCCTTAACAGGGTAGTTTGTGTCTACGCTGACAGAACCGGAACCCGGCCAGTAGTTGAGCCATACGGGCTTCTTCTGGACTGAGTCGTGGTATTGAACGCCCATCAGGACTCCCAGTGCCGGTGTTGTGCCGCCGCTTGTCGCGCCAGCATAATCAATAACGCCAGCCGCCGTAGGGGTGACAATAGCGTATTGAAAAATGGCATTGGTGTTGTTGGAAGCAATTTCGTACTCGGTTACACCGGTAGAATTAGCACCACTTCCAACTAGCCCGATTGGACGAAGACCGTAGGCAGTATTTTGATTTGCCATTTGAGTTTTCTCCTAATCAGGGCGACCCTAAAACTATTTCTGTGGGCCGCCAAAGGTTACACGAGATTGACGATCAGGTTTGTTAATCGTCATGGTTGAATGTGAGTTCTCACGCATCATATCATGGTCAACCGCTTCCATCTGGTCAGCGCTGCGTTGTGCAAAGTACGCTGTCCGCTCGGCAATGGTTTCAACCGGGATACGAGCAAGAACAAGTCCACCTACTCCAAACACACCCTCGTATTTTCCTGATTCGACTACCGGGGCCTCAAAGTCTTGGTACTCGTCCTTACGAACCAGTTCCCAACCTTCACGCATTTTTGCGCTGACGTTCTTCGTATCGTCAAAACCACGGGTTTCAGCCCGGATCCAACGATGCTTGAACCCATCCGGTGCAGGCGGTGCATCTAACATAGACGGGGGAGCCCACGGCTTACGCCTTGCCGTCTTCTCCCTAGTTTGTGTTGCGCGAGAAGATCGTTTTACAGAACCTTCAAACATTTCGTTTTGTTCTTCAGACATGCTAACTACTCCTTCACGTATTTCGCGTATTCTTCAAGCGGCACACCCAATTTCTTCGCTATTGCGACTTGGCTAGGGGTGAGTCTAACCTTTTTCCCACTACTG
>Ga0209631_10001721_pt1 | contig 27384 bp, 10 predicted proteins | sample COG_08_FD_184752 | JGI IMG/M metagenome (GOLD analysis project Ga0209631, IMG submission 184752) | Pelagic Microbial community sample from North Sea - COGITO 998_met_08 (SPAdes) (version 2) | ecosystem: Environmental > Aquatic > Marine > Neritic zone/Coastal water | place: Helgoland, sampling... | reverse complement strand
CCCGCCCTTGTCCCCGGCCCTCCCTCCTTCCCGCTGGTGCGGTTGCGCGCCCCCCGCGCCGGACCGATCCTGCGTCTTTGAGTGGCCGTGCGTCAGGCCCGGGTTCATCGGTGACCGAAGGCGCTCGGGCGCGGTGGCCTGGATGATGGTCCTCAAGCGCATGATCTCCTTCTGGTACGCGAGGGTACTCTGCGCCATGTACGCGTTGATCTCCTTGATCTGCTCCTCGGCCATGGCGGCGCGGGTCTGAAGCGCGCGGTTCTCCTTCTCGAGCTCGGCTTGGACCCTGTCGGTGAACTCCTTGATTGCCGATTTTTGAGCCTTGAAAGCCTCGCGCTGGGAGTGGTTCTTGTGCTCCTTGAGCTCCTGCGTGCGCTCCTGGAGCGTAACCTTGAGCACGGAGATCTCCTGCGTGAGCTTGGCGCGGGTGTTGTCCTGGTTGGACAGCGCGTGGAGCTGGATCCGAAGTTTGGACACCTCGGCGCGCATGTCCTCCTCGGTGGTGTTGGGGCGTCGGTGCTTGAGCTCGTCGATTGTCTTTTGCAGATGGGCGTTTTCTTTGCGTAGGCGCGCATTCTCGCCAGCGCTGGCCATCGCGCCGCCGAACGAATCGTCCGGCGCGTTCTTCTTGACGACAATCTCGCCCTTGCCAACCTGCCCAAAGCCCCCGTCGCGGTCCTGCTTTATGTTATCGTTGTAGTAGGCGATCTCTCCATCCTCGCCGGTGCCCGGCCGGGAGCCACCCTTCGCCGCGGCTTCCTTCGCCGCGCGCATGTTTTGCGGCGCCAACGGCCCGCGACCGTCCAGCGCAGCCATGCGGAGCTCCTTCTGCAGCGCGGCGTTCTCATCGCGCAGGTCCGCGAGCTTCGACGCGAGTCCCCGCGCGTCCATGTCCCGCGCCTCCGCGGGAGTCGGCGGCGTTCCCACGAGTTCATCCTCGTGCGGCATCGATGAACCTCCGCCTTGAATCTCCGGCGCGACGTCCTCGAAACGGTGACGGAGCGTGCGGTAGCCCGCGTGTAACGCCCGCACGTCGCGCTGCGCACGGGTGAGCCTGTGCTGCAGCTCCTCGGTGGTGCGGCGGTAGTCGGTGACCTGGTCCTGCGAGGCGCGGTGCAAGTCGAGCGCCAGCGTCTGCGCCGCCTCGTACAGCTGCGAGGGCCTGAGCACGTGATCGGCGTTTGGGTCCGTGGCGAGCACCTGCGCGCCGCGCTCCAGGTCGCCCACCTGCAGCATGTACTCCTTGAGCCGCTCGGAAAACTCCGCGCGCACCGACTCCAGCTTCTCGCGAAGTTGCGTCATCTCGCCGACGGCGCGATCCGCCTCTCTGCGAGCCATGCGCTCCGCCGACCGCGCCTCCTCCATGGCCCGCGTGACGCCCTGGATGGACCCGTTCGCCTCGTTCGCGGAGTTGGTCAGGCGCTCAGTCTCGAACTTGAGGCGCTCCTGCGCGAGGTCGCGGAGCCTGTGCGCCTCCGCGACAGCCTGCTCCTTGTCCTCCTGAGCGGCCGCGATGGCTTCGGAGGATCGTCGCTTCGCCTCTGACACCGCCTCGTCGCGCTCGCGCAGAGCCTTGGCGATGGCCTCGTCCTTGTCCTTCTCAGCCTTGGCGACGCGGGTGTCCCTGTCGTTCTCGAGGTACAAGGTGCGCTCCTCCTTCTCGGAGTTTGCGAGGGCGACGGCGTCGTCCTTCTCCTTGCGAGCCTCGTAGACGGCTTTTTCCTTCTCCATTCGCATCTCGTCGAGGGCTCGATCGCGGGCGGAGCGAGCCTTGGCAACCTCCTCGTCGCGCTCCTCCTGCGCCATGGAGACAGACTTGTCCTTGGAGGCCCTCGCGGCGGCGACAGCCTCGTCGCGCTCAGCCTCCGCGGCTGCGACGAGCCTGTTCTTGGTCTCCTCGGCAACCTTCACGGCTTCCTCCGCCATGCGCTCGGCGGCTTCAACCTTCTTCTGCATGTTGGACTGGTACATCTCCTGGTTGGCGCGGAATTCGTCGCGCTCGCCCTCGGCATCCTCCGCGCGCCTGCGCTCAACGTTGACCTTGCGACGCATGTCCTCGAGCTCCGCGGAGAGGTCCTCGTTGCCAGCCTTTAAAGAGCTCACCTCGCCGTTGACCTCGGCGTGTTCGGTGCGAATCTCGCGGAGCTCCTTCTCCAGTTCCGCCCGCGTCTGGTCCAGCTCCTCCTTGACGCGCTGATTCTCCACGTTGAGCGAGCCCGCCTTGTTCTGGAGCTCGCCGTAGCTCTGCTCCGCGCCCTTGACGCGAACTTCGCTGGCGATGGCGCGGGCTTCGAGCTCGTGCACGCGCTCCACCAGCTCGTGTCGGGTCTTCTCCGCCTGCAGCGCCGCCTCGTTGGACTCGAGCTGCGCCTCGACGAGGGCGCGGGCAATCTCGAGGCGATCCTCTTCGGACGCGATGAGCGCCTTCTGGAGCTCCTCCTTCTCCGCGAGGTTCGCCTTGTCCATGCCGTTGAGTCGCTGGAGGCGCTCGATCAAGGCTTCCTTCTCCGCGAGGAGCTCAGCCTTGTCCCCGCGCTCCCCCAGCAGCTGACCTTCCAGCTCGTGCAGCTTGGCCATCTGCAGCCCGATGTTGTTCGGGTCGACGCCGTCCGCGCCCGTGCTCTGGATCTGGTCCCTGTACGTCTCCCTCGCGTCGTTGATCTGCAACATACGCGACCTCAAACGCTGTTGTAAGCCTCGAGCGGCGTCGTCCTGAACCACGGGGAAGCACGGAGCTCGCCTGGCGTGGCCAACCAAATCCATCACCGCGCTGCTCCGCTCCCACTCCCCGAGCTTCAACGTACCGAGTATCGTCGTGGAGCAGTTACCGCCCAAGGGTTCGGAGAGGATCTTCGTGAGGACGGAGTCACCGTGGCCCGCGAATTCCCTGCGCTGCGTCGCGAGCGCCCTGACCACGCCGGCGAGCGCCGTGATCGCCTTGTTGAGCCTGGCGCCCTCCCGCAGGCGCAAAACCGCGGGGTCCATCGCGAGGGGTTCCGCCCCTGGGTTATCCGCGATGACGATGGTGGACACGATGTGCTGCGCCGGCGCGATCTCGCCAGTCGCGGAGGGCAGCCCGGGGATGTACTGGCTCACCTTCAGGGTGAGCACCGACGCGGCTCTGTCGTGTTTGGAGTGGCCGTACTCGGACAAGCCGGTGACCCTGTGGCCGAGCGCGCCCGCGTAGGCCGTCTGCAGGGACGCGGCGTCCGGCGCGGACCTCTGCGATAGCCCCGCGACGTGCCAGCCGTCGTCCGCGGTTTCCTCAACCTCGAGGTACTCCGTCTTGACCGAATCCTTACCCCCCGCGGCTTCCGCGTCTCGCGCCGCGGCGAAGAGATCCCGCACCTTCTCCTCGTAAACCTCGCAGAAGGAGGCATCCACGGCGAACTCCATGGACTGCCCGCCGCCGCCCTGCGCCTTGTGCTGGGACAGGATGAGTCCCACCTGCGCAGCCTTGTTGTGGAGGCCCTCGAAGAGTGCCTTGATGGCGAGTCGCACTACGCCGTCGCCGGAGGTTCGGCCGTGCAGCAGCGTGGTCTTGCCGCTGCCCGAGCATCCGAGGGTGATGCAGGACGAGTTGAACCCGTCGATGACTTGCTTGACCGCGGGATGAAGCACGCGCTTGTACGCCTCCGTGTTTCCCAGGTCGCTGCCGAAGCAGTCGTCCACCTCGTACGTGTCGTCCGTCTGCGCCTCGGTGTACCCGGGGCGGATGAGCGAGACGTGCCGCGATGCGACGGAGACGTCGCGTCGGAGGTTCTTGTTGCCCGCGGTGAGGAGCTGGACGACGGTGCGCATGTTCTGGCCCTCGGGCCGAACCTTACGCGCGCCCGCTCCTCGGGTCGGCATCGTCTCCACGCGCTACGCCGCACCGGTCTCGGGGGATTGATATCCAGCTAGTCGTTGGAATCGACGATTTCCTTAACGCCTTTCGCTCGGGCGCGGGCGCGGGCCTGGGTGGCCGGGAGGTCGAGTGTGTGACCCTCGGACACGCGCCGCGCGTCACTGTACCCACGCGACTCTATCGGCGACCGCGGATACACCTGCGGGGTCGTCACCGAGCGCCTCGCGCAATGCCCACCCTTCCGAGGGCTTCGGCTTTTTGGTTTTCGAATGCCAAACGTTGACTTTGCCAAAACGTTGACCGGCCGCGGCCTCCTAATTATGTTTAGTCGTGTATGTAATTCAGTCAGAGAATGGAACCTAAATACCACATAATCCCAGTCACGCAAGCCCATGATGAAATGCCATTGAAAAATCCCTTCTCGGAAATAACAACCGCCTCATCACAAACTCGATCGCGTGACCCGGGTCCTTGTCGCTGAGGATGAAGCGCAAGGCGCCCGCGTCGTCGCCCGGAGGGGAGGACGTCAAGGTCGAGACCTTCGTCCACTACGACTTCGCCGGCAGATACGACGGCGAGGCGGATGACGAGGGTCGCCCGCACGGGGTGGGCATCCTGCGCCTGGACGACGACGGCGCGTGGTACCAGGGCGAGTTCAGGCACGGAGCGAAGCACGGGCAGGGCACCCTCCACTTCCCGCCGGACGACGACGATAGCGACGACGATGAGGATGCCGATGACGACGATAAAGTTGGTCCCGAGACGTCGCTGGAGGGCCTGTCGACGCGAGGGGATCGCGTCCGAGGGTCCTTCGCCGACGATTGCATCGAGGGCTACGCCGAGTACCTCTCCCGCAGAGACGGTACCCGCCGCGCGGGGCTCTGGCACGACGGCGAGCTCTCCGGGCTGATCGAGGAGTTCGACGAGGACGGCGAGTGCATCTTCGGCGGGGAGATGGACGCGAACGGACACAAGAACGGCCGAGGGTGGTTCACGCGTCCCGACGGAGGATGCTACGGCGGCGAGCTGGTCGACGGCGAACCGCACGGCAAGGGCCTCTACCTCTTTCCCCTCGTATACGGCGTGTGCCCGCCGGAGAGCAAGAAGGACGCCGCCACGTTCGCGTTCTGGGGCATGTACGAGTCGCAGACGAAGGAGTGGGAGGAGTGGGACGCTCGAAGGGACCAACACGAACTCGAGTGGCTTAAAGTCGCCGACGGCAAGCGCTGCCCGACGTTACTGGCCGCTAAGCCCGACATTGGGAACGATTGGAGAAACGAAAAGCCCGGGCCGTGGAGCGAAGACCCAGAGATGTGCGGGGACGACCCGGAACCCCCTGCCGGGATGACCACGCGCATGTGCCTCTACGGCGATTGGCTCGGCGGCAAGTGCGTTCGGTGCGGGTTTTTCGAGGGCACCGCCTTTTGGAAGGAACACTTCTGGGCGCAGCCCCACCTCTCGCCGGTGCTCGCGGACATATTCATGTGCTTCTTCGAGGAGGGCGACACCGCGGGGCACGGCGAGGAACGGTACGCCATCGCCAAAGCCGCCGGTATGTCGATGCGCGACGAGTTTGAGAAGTTTCAGCTCTACGACACCGCGGAGGGGTACCACATGCCGCAGGAGGGCCCGTGGGGGGTGGTGCGGAACGGCGCGAACACGTACGACGGACAGCACCCGAGGGACTTCGAGCCGAACGAGCTGATCGGGTTCGTAACGGGTCGACGAAGAGCACTGCGCGGGTGGGGGGAACGAAGGTGGCTCCCGTCGGACAAGGTGTTTTACCTCGGCGACGACGAGGGGGTGCCGGATCCGCCTCCAGAAGGCTCCGGAGCCGACCCAGAACCCGCCGGTCAGGGCGCGGGCGGCGTGTTCATAATCGCGGACGACGTGGACCACCTGCCAGGGGAGGCTAAGGTCCCGGACTACGACTCGGAGGCTGACGAGAAAACCTTCCTGACCAACATCGACGTCCCGCTGACCAAGAAAGACGGCACTCGACGGCGAATATACACCACCCTGGGCGAACACGCCAAGATAGCGCAAGGCCGGGACCCGCCAAACTCCGAACGCAAGCCTTACGTCCACCCGGTCCTCGGCAACATCCTCGCACTGGTGGCCACCAGAAAGATCATCCGCGACGAGGATATCACCGTCCCGCCGTGCTACGAGACTGGCTGGAGGCTGAACCCGAAGACGGAAGCCGGGTACTACCACCACCTCAAAAATACACCACCCGTCGAGCTGTTCGAGTCCGGCCGCGCGGGCGAATCCGGCAAGGTGTACGTCCGCGCGCACGGCCCGTGGAGGGCGCTGTGGCTGGACAAGGTGGAGCAAGGCCTCGCGTACGACTTCAACGCGGGTGCCAACTTTGCGAGGGACCCGAGCGCGGGAAATTTCACGCACGACCCGACAACCATCGGGTTCGAGTACGTCAGGGCGATGGCCACGTCCGCGGTCGCGGCGATTCATCTTCGCGGTCGTTTAAGTAACCCCGGGAAGACGCGGGTGCTGTGCGTGGGTCTCGGCGCGGGGACCCTGCCCGCGTTCCTGCGCCACGCCTTTCCTTCCCTGGACGTGTTGTGCGTGGAGATTGAGCGGGACGTCGCCGACGCCGCCGCGAATTTCATGGGCGTCAAGTTTGAGGAAGTCGCCTCGGAAGACGCCCTCGACGCCTTCAACGAAGCCGCCGTGAATCAATCCAGCGGCGGCGATGGGCCCATGTTGGAGAAGACGCCGTTCAGGCTGGTCGTCGAGGACGCCGCGGAGTTCCTTGATAAGGACGAGTGCGTCGGGGCTTTTGATTTGGTGTTGTTGGACGCGTACGACGGCGCGGGCCGGGTGCCGGCGCACTTGCGCGACGCGAACCTCGGATTCGTGGGTAAACTGGTGAGGTCCCTTCGTTCCCCCGGCGGGTTCGTCGTGGCGAACTTGTGGAACAGCGAGGACCGGGTCGAGTTCAGTCGGGAGCGGCGGGAGCTGGAGGAGTTCCGGGCGCAGCTATCGAGCGCGGGGGCGAGTTCGCGGGTGGACGTGAAGGTGCGGGGGCAGGAAGGTAACGTGGTGGTGCTGGCGTCGACGGATACGATGGGCGGGAACGAGGCGCTGCTGACGTCGCTGCGCGGGGTGTTGGAGGCGCATCCGGGGATTGCGACGTCGCTCGTGCCGCCGGAGCATTTCGCGGCGAGCGAGCCGTATTAGCGTTAGACATTAGCGGCGAGGCTGATAGATCAGCCAGTCTGCCTGTTCGCCTCCCCGATTTTCTTGGGGCGCTCGTGCGTTTTCTCCCGGATGATGAATCTTCGTGGAGATGCCACACCCGCGCCGCGCCCCGCACGTTCGCGACGATCCGCGATGCCCACTCACGGCACACACACCCCCGATGTCCTTTATGTGCCCTCGAACATCATGGCGTACGGATACAGGGGCGCCACGCCGGTTCCCGGTGTTCCCGGAATGTACCTGAAGACCGCTCAGGATGCGGAGTGGGAGGAAGCGGTGAGATTCAATTCGATCGCGCAGTCCCGTTCCCGATAGACCCGCGCGTCTCACCGTCCCTCTGACCCCGAACCCTCCCATCCCGCAGCAAGCGGACGGTATGGCAGGATTCCACTGCAACAACCACTGGAACGATAAGGATGTCGCGGGCCGCTTCGGGTGAGTCACCGATACTTTCAACCGCCGGTGAGTTCGCGCGTGACGCCGGTCCCTCTCCCGAATGATCGCGCAGGAACGTCGAGGACAGGGTCCCCGACAAGCACTGCAAGTACCGCCCGAACGTGGCCAACATCTGCCCCCGTCCCAAAGACTGGAAGACCGGTAAGTACCAGAGCAAGGGCGTCGACGGCGTCGATGTCAACTACCCGAGGATCGACGAACGCAACAGGAAATACTGGGGCTCCTCCGGCGGATCCGAAGCGGTGGGGTTCCCATCCGACGAGTAATCGCCCCGTTCTCTCCTTAACATTACACAGCTTCGCTCTTGTTACACGACCGACGGGTGTCTCACCCGCGGACTCTAGTCTATTTAATCACAACGACCATCCATCGGTCTCATCACCGATCGACGCCCTGAAGCGTCAGCACAACCTCGCGGTTGAGGTTGCACCCGAAACCCCCCGTATTCCGGTGCTCGCACAAAAACAATCCTTGCCGCGAACCTAAACCCAACGCCCCGTTCACGATCGGTACCGTGATGGACGGACCCATGATGGACGCCTTGACGTGCCCTGGCATGTCGTCCGGGCCCTCGTACGTGTGAACGAAGAACTCGTCGTTCCATGATTCGGGAACCGTGTCGTTGAGCGCCCTTTCTAGACGATCGCCGGCGCCGCTTCCGATTGAGCGTTCGGTAACCGTGAGGGACGCGCTGGTGTGCTGACAAAAGAGATTGAGCCAGCCCGTGCGTACCTTCGAGCCCATGCCGATGCCCTCCGCGGCGGCGGCGATGTCCGCGGTGAAGTCGTGGCATCCCCGGCCGGGCGCGGTGAGCGTGACGGTCCCTTGTCCCGCGGTGTTCGCCGCGCCCGAGCCGTCGAGCATCGCCGTCGCGATCTCCCGAGCGTGACCGACGCCCATCCCTCCGATATTTCTGTGTTCGCATAGGTAGACGCCCTGCCACGTGCCGGTTCGCATCCGGCCGTTCGCATCCACCGGCACGGTCAGCGAGCTCCCGAACAAGGTGGACTTGACGTGCGCGGTCATGTCGTCAGGTCCCTCCTCCACGTGGGCGAAGAGGTCGTCGTGCCAACGCTCGGGGACGATGCGATTCAGCGCCGCTTCCATGTCACCGCGCACGGTCGGGTCCGCGTTCTCGTTCATGGTCAAGGACGCGGACGTGTGCCTGATGAGGAGGTTAACGAGTCCGGGCTTCGTACCCGAGAGGCGGCCGCGCGCGGGTGCGAGCGCGTCGTCGACGTCGTCCTGAACGAGGTGGCATCCCCGCGCCGGAGCCTTGACGGTCACGTTGCGGGTGCACTTGACGTCCGCTGAATTGTCCACGAGCGTGGCGACGACCTCGATGGGAGCGGACCCGTCGCCCCACTCGCAGAGGTAGAGGCCCTGCCACGTGCCGAAGGCGAGCTTGCCGCCCTGCACGGGCACGTCCATGGAGACGCCGACGAAGCTGCTTCGGGCGACGGCGTCGAGGGATTCGGTGCCGGGGACGATCCTGTCGAGCGCGTTCTCGAGGTCGGTCCTGACGTCGGGATCCGCGTTCTCGTTCACGGAGAGAGCCGCGGTGGTGGAGCGGAGGAACAGGTTGAGGACGCCCGCCTGGCATGAGGAGATCTCCGGGACGTTCCGGCGCAGGGAGTCGGTCCAGATGAAGATGCCGCGCTGTTTGGGACTGAGCGTGAGGACCCGCTGCGTCCATCCCTCGCCGCCTTTGGCCGTGGACGCCGGGGCACCCTTCGGGACTGTGGACGTCGCGGACGTCATGATGCGGCGGGTGGGTGTGCGTGCGAACCCGACGATTGAGGGTGCCGCGCACGACATCAAGCCTCGGTGCGGGCTCGAGTGATTGTGAGATCTTCAGTTTCTCGGTGATGACGTTTCGGCGAGCCAGTGTGCGTGCACACCGGGATCTCACCATGGCGCCGCGCGTATCCGACCACTAGCACCGCGCGAAGATGACCGACGGGATCCACGTGCACGCGAAGGATATCACGGGTGAGCGTCTCGCCCCGCGTCCCCTCGCCCTCGCCGCGCCCCGCTCCTCACGACACTTGTCAATCGCGTTTTCCCACCCCGGGCGACGCCCTTCTCACCGTCCCCGTCCTCACGCGACGCAGGTAAAGCCGCGGACGTCACCGTGGATGTCGACGCGTCCGTAGACGATGCGCGCGCGGCGATCGCGGCGGCGCTCGGCCACCCCGGATGGTTCGCGCGCGTGTACTACAACGGTATCGGCGGCGAGCTCGAAGGCTCGACGCCGCTTCGCGAGTCCGGGTACGTCGAGGGGGACACGTGCGTCGTGACCGCGTACACCCGCCCGAAACCCCCGCCCAGGCCTCCGCATCCGCCAAAGTCCCATACATCCCCGCCGCGCGCGCCACACGCACACGTCGCGCGAAGGCCGATGCCCGCCAGCCCGGGGTTCAGAACCCGCAACTACATCAGGGAAAACGAAGACGAAGCCGGCGATGACGGCGACGAATGGGAGGACGTGGACGCGGACCCTCTCGCCGCGCCCGTCGGTCGCAACGCGCAGACGCCCACGCACCGTCACGACGTGGATGACGACGTGGAGGGTGCCGAGGAGGGTGCCGAGGATGGTGCTGAGGGCCACACAGCTGTGTCCACCTCCGCGCTCGCGGAGGAAATCTGGGCCGAACTCGCGGCGGAGGCGAGATCCGCATCCGCGAGAGCGCTCGTCGAAGACGCCACTCCGGCGCCGACGGCGCTCGAGGTATCGGACGATGACGTGGATACCTTCGCGATCGCCGAGACACCGCCGGAGTCATCGGTCCCGAAGAAGCGACGACGACGCGGAAGGACCGCGGCAAAGCCCGAGCCGGAGCGTCTAAAGCGTCTAAAGCCGGACCCAGAGGAGCCCGCCGACGCCGAGACGCAAGGACTTCCGCCGGCGCTCGAGCGCCTGGCGGTCGGGTACCACCTCGTGGCCACCATGTCCGCGCTGGTTCAGTCGCAGCGCGTGCGTCCCACGTGGAGACTGGTTCGATCCATGATCCCGGATGACGTCGGCGGGTGCGCTACAGTGACGGAGACGGACCTGACCCTCATGTCCGCGCTGTGCCCGGGCTCGCTTCAACTCACGCGCCGTTCGCGGATAGCGGACGTTCACGACGAGGACGCCGCCGACCCCTTCAACGAGTTCATGGATCGCGCCGCACCAGATGTACCCTCCCGAAGCAATGCCGAAGGGGAGGGCCACGAAACGGAGACCGACTTGCTGCTGTCCGTGACGGAACCCGGGCCCGGCCGGACCGCGTGCGACTTACCAGGGAGACACGGAAGGTCCGAGCCCGGGGAAGGAGCTCCGAGCCCGATGCAGGACGTCGTGCACGGGTACAGGACCGGCCGCGCCACCTACGGCTTCGACGACGATCCGCGAGGAGGAGCCGACGATCGAGGGTTCCCCCGCGATGAACCCCCGGCGATGAACCCTGCGCGCAAGGCGAACGCGCGAGGGGACGGCGCCGTGCGTCGCAGGGTGGACGCGTTTCGAGCGGGTTTGGGCTTGTTGGTCATAGCGCAGGCGGACGCGACACGCGCGGAGACGGGAACTGGGCACGATCCGTGGGAGAGTGTGAACGCCGCGCCCGTGTCAGTATTCGTCGCGCGAGCGGAGGCTGAACGGGGGTCCAAGCGGGTGGCTGAACCGCTCATCCGGGAGGAAACGATCGCCAAGCGGAAAGGACGCGGGGGATCCAAAAAGAAAGGGGGACGGGCGTGCAGGTGCCACGGGTTGGAACCCCTATCCGTCGACGCGTTCATATCGCACCTCACCGCCGGGACGGATTCGCTCGGCGGTCAAGGACAGTGCGAACACCGGCTGGACATACCCGCGAGAATAACCGCGCTCGCGCCGGAGGGTTCCGATCCCCCGCCGCTTCGACCCGCGACGGTCGCCGCACTCGCCGCGACGGGCGTCCCGCTCGACCCCGACGACCCGAACCGACTCCGGCTCTTCTCGCATCAGCACGAGGGAATCGCCGCGGCGCTCGGGGGTGCCAACGTGTGCGTCGCCACCGGCACGGCGAGCGGTAAGTCGGTGTGCTACAACGCCCCGGTGCTCGACGCGCTGTTGCACGACCCCGACGCGACGGCCCTTTACCTCTTCCCCACCAAGGCGTTGGCGCAGGATCAGATCCGGGCGCTGCGGGTCATGTTGGACGGCGCCTCCACGTACGGCGGCGAGACTCACGCCCCGGAGGTTGGCGTGTACGACGGCGACACGCGAACGGACGAGCGCGAGCGCATCCGAAACGAGTGCAGACTCGTCATCACCAACCCGGATATGCTCCACGTCGGTTTCCTACCCGCGCATAAACGGTGGGCGCGCGTGTTTAAGGGGTTAAAGTACGTGGTGCTCGACGAGGCGCACGTCTACCGCGGTGTTTTTGGGTCGCACGTGAGCTTGGTGGTTAGGCGGTTACGGAGGATCGCCAGGGAGCTGTACGGGGTGGACCCGAGGTTCATCGTGACCAGCGCCACGATCGCGAACCCGCGCGAGCACGCGGTGGCGTTGGTCGGGGACATGCCCACGATCGAGGACGAGGACGCCGTTCGCGGAGAGGAAACGAATCATTCTTTTCGCGGGACAGAGTGGGAGATCGTCGACGAGGACGGATCGCCTTCGGGGGACAAGACGTTTTTGATGTGGAACCCACCGGTGCGGGAGGCGATCGTGTCCAAGTGGGTCAAGGCGGCACAGAAAAAGGCTGAGCGAGCGAAGCCCCGCGGTAAGGCTGCGGTGGCCGCGAGGCTCCGCGCGGGTAACGGCGATAAAACCGGGGAGGATCCGAGGGACAACCCCGGTGCCGCGGCGGCTGCGGCGATGCGCGCCAAGGCGAGGGCCGGGGGCGCCCACGAGGACGCCGCCACCGCCGCGATCGTCACCGGCATCAGGGCCAAGGCGCCGAGGTCCTCGCCCATCGTCGAGGTCGCCGCGCTCCTCGCCGAATGCGTCCGCCACGACCTCAAGTGCATCGCGTTCTGCAAGACGAAAAAATTGTGCGAGCTGGTCCTCCGGTACTGCCGGGAGATTCTGCGCGATACCGGCGCGGGGCACCTCACGGACTCCGTCGCGGCGTACAGAGGAGGGTACAGCGCGCAGGACAGGCGCGCGGTGGAGGGTGCGCTCTTCGGCGGCGCCCTTCGCGGCGTCGCGGCGACCAACGCCCTCGAGCTCGGCGTGGACGTTGGGTACCTCGACTGCACCCTGCACCTCGGGTTCCCGGGCACCGTCGCGTCGTTGGTGCAGCAGTCGGGGCGGGCGGGGCGCCGGGGTAAACGCGCGCTGGGAGTCTACGTCGCGTTCGACGGCGCGCTGGACCAGTACTTCATGCGCGATCCCAAAAGGCTGTTCAAACGGCCGATTGAACGCGCGGCGGTGGATCCGGAAAACGTCAAGATCATGCGAGCCCACGCGCAGTGCGCCGCGCACGAGATTCCGCTCGACCCGCGTGTCTCGCAGGGTAATAAACCGTGCGGGGCGATCGGGGTGGACGCCCGGGTGTACTTCGGGGCTGTGCTTGGGGACGTGTGCGAGTCCCTAAGACACGAGCGCAAGTTGACTCTGGCGGATCCGACGTTTGGGACGAGCGGGGGCGGCTCCGATCCCCGGCTGGTGTGGTGCGGCGGGCTCGTGAGCGACGCCTCGCGCGGCCCCGCGAACGGCGTGAGCATCCGCACGATCGAGGAGGAGCGCTACCGCATCGTGGACGAGGCATCCGGCGCGGTCATAGAGGAGGTGGAGGCGTCCAAGGCTTTCTGGGAGGTGTACCCAGGGGCGGTTTACCTGAACCAGGCTCGAACGTACCTGTGCAAATCTTTGAACGTCGGGTCGAGAACCGCCGTCGTTCGACTCGCGGATGTCAAGTACTTCACCGGGACCGTGGACATGACCACCGTGACGTTGGTGCAGCACGGCGCGCAGACGCACGCCTACCCACATCGACCGGGCCCCACTCACCGCCCCGCTCAGTTTGACGGCACCACCGCGCAATACGCCGAGTGCGAGATTCGCGTGGCGTTCAGCGCGTACCACAAAATCTGGCAGGGCACCGGCCAGGTGTTCGACACCGTGGGTTTAAGCCTGCCGGACGTGGTGTACAGGACCAGGGCGGCGTGGATCCGCGTGCCGGACGCCGCGAGGCGCGCGTGCGACGACCTGGGACTCGATTTCCGCGCCGGCGTTCACGCGGCTACGCACGCGGTGATCAACGCTTTGCCGCTGTTTCTGATGGTGAACCAGAGCGATTGCGGCGCGGAGTGCGACGATCCGCAGCGTAAGCACTACAAGCCCACGCGGGTTTTGATCTTCGACAGGCAGCCCGGCGGCGTGGGCATCGCGGAGCGCGCGGCGCCCATGTTCCCGAAGCTGCTGCGAGCGGCGGCGGAGCTCATCGAGGAGTGCCGCGACTGCCGGGGCGAGGACAAAGCCGAGGGCGGCGGCGACGACGACGAAGCCGAGGGCGGCGGCGACGGGAACGGCGACGGGAACCCTAAAACCTCGGCATCCCTGTCGATGCCCGCGGGGGATCGATCGGGTTGCCCCGGGTGCGTGCACTACCTCGCTTGCGACGTGTACAACGTCGCGTTGGACAGGGCCGCCGCGCTCGTCGTCCTGAGGTCGATCATGGACGCGGAGGAAACGACGTTCGGGGCGCATCAGTGCGAGGCGGACGACGGCGGGGGGGCGCATCAGTGCGAGGCGGACGACGGCGGGGGTGGGTTCGACTTCGCCGCCGGGTCGGACCTCGATCGATGCGCGTGCTGCGCGAACGGGCGGCACGGAAAGAAGACGAGAGGCGGGGTATAGCCGGTGGACCCGATACTCGTTCTGATTAGTGATTTGAAATTACAACGATACAGATGCGGTAGCACTCAAAGTGGCTTTCACGCGGCGTTCAGAATGGATCAGGGACTCGCCGCGTTCATGTTGTCCTTTTCATCCGCCCACACCTCCCTCGACTTTGGCTCCAGCTTCTTCTTGAGCTCGAACGCCAGGGTGATCGGGTCCGGCGCCGACGGGTACGCGGACAGGTAGAGCTGCGCCGCCGATCGCACCGGCAGCTTTTGCAGCAGATCGCGAATGCCGTTCTTGTACATGATCATCTCCTTCTGAAGCGACTCCACGATCTTCTTGCCGTCCTCGGCGTAGGGCCCTTCCTCCTTGGTAACCTCTGAGATCGGGATGCCGTATAACACGTCCACGTCCTTGGTGAGTTTCGTGCGTTCATACTTCACGATCATCTCGAAGCGGCACATGCCAATCTTCATCAACTCCGCCATGTACGCGTCGTACCAGTCGACGATGATTCGGAGATCCTTCGGGGGTAGCTCGTTCTCCAACTTGGCGATGACCTCCTCGGTGTTCTGCGACTGCATGCGGGAATCAACCACGCTCTTGGAGAGCAGCGCGCACGCCGTCCTGCACGCGTCGGTGAGAACGATCCCTTCGGACGCCATCTGTTGTTGCATGTTGAAGTTGATTCGTGTTATGGTGGAGACGACGGCGAGGTCCGACCTGGACTCGCGAGCCACGCTCACCACGTCGTACATCGAATCGATCACCACACGCAAGTCGTCGTCCTTGGCGCCCGCGTCCATCAGCTCGCGCATGACGCGAACAAACTTGCTGTACACCTCGTTCACGCCGCCCCACCAGATCTCCGCCTCGGTGTAGTTCTTGAACTTGCCATTCGCGGACGGTCCGTCCATCCCGCGACGCAAAGTCTCGGACGCCTCGATGCAATCGACGGCGGCGTAGGCGCAATAATTTTCGCAAGCGCTCCCGCCGTCGCTCCCGTCGTCGTCGCACCCCCGGTCCCCGCGCTCCTTGCGAAGGTGATCGACCTCTTTGATGATCCGTTCGGTGAGCTGCGAATCGCCGTTCGCGCCGGATCCGACGGTGAACGGGCGCATCACGGGGACGGGGACCACGCCGGTGGTGTCGTCGTCCGAGCTGTGCCTCTCGTGATTGTCGCCGGCTGTGTTGTTCGTAGTCGTCGTCCCGTTCGGCGGGGATCGTCCGCCGCTGTTTAATAGACCGTCCTTCGAGCCGGTGCTGTCGCCGCCCTGCAGCTTTTTCGCCTTTTCGAGTTCCATGACCGTCGCCCGAAGGTCCTCCACCTGCTTCTCGAGCTCCGCCATCTTGCTCTTTTTCCGCTCGCGGTACCTCTTCTGAACCTCCGCTTGGTTCAGGTTGGGGCGCCCTCGCTTGCCGACCGCGTCGCCGGGTTTGCTGCTCGTCTCGGCGGGGGTGTGCTTGGGGTTGGAACCCGCGCCGGATCCGCTCCCGGTCCCGGTCCCGGTCCCGGTGCCATGCGTCTCGACGGTGGGTCGCACGTCGTGCACGTCCGGGGCGCCGTAGAGGCTGCCGAGATCGTCGGGGACGCCCAGGTCGAAGCCGGGGGAGTAAATCGCGTTGAGCGCGCTGTCCAGGACGTCGCGGGTCATCAGGCCGTCCGGGTCCATCGATCCGTCGAGCGGACTCAAGGGGGTTAACCCGTGTTCGTTCGTGTCGTCCATGGTCTTCCCGGTGCGCGCTCAACACGCGCGGTGGGGGTCACAATGGGGATTTCCAAATTCTGACGTCACTTCTAGAACTTCCACGCTGGCTGGGTGAAAGTTCTCGGACGTCAGGAAATGCACCTAAATTCAGAAAGTTCTGACTATTTGCATGTGCGATCAGGGCCAAATGATTTCCTTGAGTTACAAACAGGCGGATCCGTCATACACTCTGGAGAGTGGCACTCTCGTTACATTTCCTGCTCGGACGTTCTCACTGCCGAGCTGCCGAGACGAGTCAGGTTCATCGGAGATGGAAAAGCTCACAACAGTTAGGCCACCCGATTCAGGCGGCGCGATGCAGGCGCCGTGGGTTCGCCCCTCGACGTGGAGCGTCGCCGCGACGTCGATACCACGCGCGAGACGCGCGGTGGTGTCGTCGTCGCGCGCGACCGGGCCGTTCCGTGCCCGGTGCGCGGCGCGACGTGCGGTGCGGCGCGACGCCCTTCCAACATTATTAATCCCCACGGCGGCGACGACGCTCCACCGGGTGCCGCCCCCGGGGGTCGGTGCACGCGCGCCGAGAGAGCACCGAGTCGCAATCACACGACCGGCCCGGTGCCTCGCGCGCCTCGCGATCGTGGCCAGGGCATCGGCGGGAGCCGGGGACGACGAACACCGAGACGGGGACGATGTCGAGTTGGGCACCTCGTCGGGTGAACCCTCGGATGACAACGCCGGGAAGAACGAGCTCGTCCCTGAGAACGCGGAAGTGAGGGACGAGGATGAGGAAGAGGACGAGTACGAGGAGGTGGAGGTGGAGGTGGACTACACCGTCCTCGACCACGCGCAGGATGCCATCGAATCCCTGGGCACCTGGCGCGACGTCGCGCAATGGCGCGACACCCTCGGGTCTCCAACCGCGGTGCGCTCCGCCGTCGGGCCGATCTCAGCGGCTCCCGGGGGTGCCCTCGGGATGGCGCCCAGCTCAGGGATCGCGGTCGCGCTGGCGTTCGCGCTCGGCGCGCTGTTCGGCCGGCGCCAGGCGGAGGAAAGCGGCGTGTCCCGGGGCCTCGCCGAGCTCATGAAGCGGGAGGGCGGGGGAATACCCGGGGAATTGAAGCAGATGACGGAGGAGGAGCGCGTGGTCGACGAGAAGCGAAAGGCGGAGCGCAAGGCTGAGAAAATAAAGAAAGAGGCGGAGGCCAAGAAGAAGCGCGACGAAGACGAGGCCAAGTTCCTCGCCGCCGAGAAGAAGCGGCTGGAGAAGGAAGCCGAATTGGCTGAGAAGGCGCGGGTGGCGGAGGAGGAGAGACGAGCGAAAGTTCGAGCCGAGCTCGCCGAACGCGCCGAGATGGAACGCGTCATTCGCGAGGAGAAAGAGGCGAAGGAACGCGAGGAACGCGAACGCGCCGAGCGCGAGGCTCAAGAGGAGCTCAAACGCGTGCGCGAGGAGGAGGCCCGCGCGGCGGCGGAGAGACTCGCGGCGATGAACGCGGAACGTGAACGCAGGGGTGAAATCGCAAAGGGCTTCGACGTCGCCGCCTCCGTGACGTACGAGTACCGCGCGGGCGGCGGGGAGGTGGAGGTGGAGGTGCGCGCCAGGTGCGGCATCTCGTCCCCCGCGGTCCTCTCCGACGTGTTCCCGAGCTCCGAGAAGGCGAGGCAGGGCGCGCTCGCCATGTGCAGCGCCGTCGCCAAGAGCGCAATCGCCAACTACGCCAGCGATCAACGGGTGAAGCTGATGACGGGCGAGACGGAGAGGTGCCTCATCGGTGTGGACCCGGTGACGGGCGCGGGTTTCGACGACGTGGAGTTCGACCACTGGATGCGCCTGAGTCAGGCGAGGACGGACGCCGAGCTCCGGACGCTCACCATGCGCGGCGGCGCCGCGATGGAGCTCAAGATCCGTCAGCCCGGGGGCGCTTCCAACAACCAAAGCGAAACTTCGAGCCTCGACTTTCGGCCCGAGCGCGCCAGTCTGCCGAGCGCGGACCCGGACAACGTGTCCAACAGGCTCACCGCCGCGGCCGCCGCGTGCCTCGACAACGCCTACGGCGTGGCGACCGAGGACCTCGACTGGGTCGCCAGGTACGAGCTCTCACTTTTGCACGGCATGGACGCGTCGCTGTGCTTCCCCGCGGTGAAGGAGGAGGATGACGAAAAAAACAGGTTGAAGGGCACCGTCACGTCCACGATGCTCACGCTCTCGCACTGGATCGCGCGCGCCAGGATGAACATAACGCAGGCGGGCGATGCCGGCCCGGGTTTATCCGCCATGTCCCAGCTCGAGGAGCTCGCGTCGCAGACCTTGAGCCGCGTGGCCAACTCGGAGGGTTCGTCCTGGAAGGCTATGTACCTCGACGGGTTCAGCGGCGACACGGTGACGCGAACCGCCGCGACGGCTCGTGTGCTGCTCGACGAGGACGACGTCGTGCGTCTCATCCTGGAGCGCACCGAGGAGGAACACCTGCGCAAGCTCATGAACCAGCCCACGCTCGATGAGGAACAGTTCCCGGACAGGGAAGAGGCGAGGCGGGCGCGGTACCGAGCCGAGAAGGAGGCGGAGCCGCTGGCCGAGCGCCTGTGGGCGATGCGAAACTCCGCCGCACAGCTGTCGCAGTCCGGCGCGCGCTCACAGGCGAGGTCCATGCTCGAGGAGGCGTACACCATGCGCATAGACGACATCGCTAAGCGAAGGGAGGCGTCGGGACTGGAGCCGATGCCCCCGGGGTCCGTCGCCCCCGAAGCGCTTCCCGAACTTCTCGCGCTGGAGGAGTGCTTCAGGGGCGAGCCGAGCTGGGGCCGGGAGCTCGCGGGCGTTCGCGGGCAGGTGCTCAAGGCTGTCAGGGGCGCGGCGGCGAGGGCGTTGGCCATGAATGACGCCGAGCGCGCGGCGGCGCTGCTCGAGGGTGCCACGCGGGAGTACGGGTCGGATCGCAAGTTGGGCGCGGAGCACGTCAGCGTGGTCAAGACGAGGGATGCCGCGGACGAGGCGTGGGCGGCGGCCGGGATCGAGGCGGACGACGAGGACGCGAAGGACGCCGCGCTCGCGGCGGTGGCGGGGACGCGGGTGCCCAGGGGCCAGGGCGGCGGTATCGTGATGAAGCTCGGCAAGACCTACCTCGAGGAGCTCGAGATTCGCAGAAAGTGAAGTGGACTATTTTTTTGGTCAACAGAGTCGTCAAAGGCGGTACGGTATCGTTCGTAGTCTAACCCCCACGCGTCCGTCACGACCAGCCGCCGGGGAACATCCGCTGCAGGTTACCCCCCATCACCGCCGCGATCTCCTCCTCGGACAGACCCGCGCCGCACGCCCGAACGATCCCAGCCGCGGGCGCATACCCGCACTCGTTCAACACAAACGGGAAATCGGACCCCCACACCACCCTCTCCGTCCCGAACGCATCCACGAGCTGCCTGAGCTGCGCCCCGGTGCTCGTATACGGCCACGCGTTCTCGCCACCCTCGGGGACCACCCTGAACTGCGCGGAAGCCTTGACGCTGACATTCTCGAACCTGGCGAGGGCCAGCAGCTTTTCCCAGTTCGGGTCCTTTGTTCCCTTTGCGAACCCGAAGTGGTCCATCAGCACCGGCGTGTCCGGGTACTCGGCACACAGCGTCTCGATCTCCTCGATGGACAGGTCCAGGCCGTGGAAGCACATGAACCCGACGGCGACGCCCCTCTCACCGCACAGCTTGAACATATCGCGACCGATTTTGTTGGTCATCTTCTCGCCCTTCGGCCACAGCCCGGGGTTGAACCTGACGGCGCGGTACCCTGAGTCCAGCAGCCGCGCGAGCTCGTCCACGCCGCCGCCGCCCTCGGTGGGATCCGCGAGGCAGCATCCGACGAACTTACCGGGGTACTTCTGAATGACGGAGGACACGTAGGTATGGTCGAAGCCCAGGTTGATCGGCTGCACGATCATGCATCCGTCGACGCCAGCCTTTGTGAACTGTTCGAGCAGCGCCTCGGCTGAGGATACCTCGGCGAGTGCGTCCGGCGGCGCCTTACCCTCGGCGTAGGTGAAGGTGGAAGGGGACGGCCAGACGTGAAGGTGGGCGTCGAGGACCACGGGCTTCTTGGCCGAGAGGGCGGACGGTGGTGTCGACGCCATCGCGACGGTGGTGGTGCCGAGGGCGATGAACTCGCGGCGACGAGGCGACTGTGGGTTGAACGCGGCGATGGATGGGGCGGCGCGTGGGTGGGACGTTGCGACGCGTCCGAGGCGCTGCGGCGAGAGCAGGAGGCTGGCGCACCTGGCGACGACCAGCATGCGTGCGTTGTGGTGTGGATGACGTGAGCATCATTTCGTCGATTTGACAGCTGTGGGAGGAAAGGCTGGTCCGAGGAAAAGGGCACTCACTCCTCGACGCGGGAAGGGCACGTCGGAGTCGCAAAACTACGATGGGGACGACGACGATGAGCCTCACTGGCGCGATGCGGGTATCTCGGGGATCAACCCGGCGTGGACCCGGCGCGGCTCGCGCGGCCCAGGGCGGCACCCGGCGGGGGGATCCCAAGACCGCCCCCGCGAAAAAGGCACCGCCAGCGCCGACGCATCGACTGGGACGGGGAGATCCCGGCGAGCGCCGACGGCTCGGCGACAGCGACCTGCGCGTGTCCCTCGCGTGCCTCGACGCGTCGACGTGGACGAAGTGTGGGGACGAGACGCAGGCGCACGCGCAGCTGTCGCTCGCGGTGGATAACGGCGTGAACCTCGTCCACCTCGGATCCGCCGACGCGTCGAGGCGAAGCGCGTCGTCGTCGTCATCCTCGGCGACGATATTCGAGCTCACCAGGGGCCGCGCGGATGCGTACATGGGCAGCTGGCTCAGGCGCAGCCGTGATGTCCGCCGCGAGGACCTCGTCCTCGCCGCCAGCGTCCCGTTCGGCGCCTGGGTGGGCGCCGTGGACGGGGGCGCAAAGGGACGAAGGAGACGGGTAAAAGACACCGTCGAGCGGATGCTCATGTCCCTGGACACCGACCACGTCGACCTCCTCCAGCTTCACTTCCCTACACGCGACGCGTCCACGATGGACGGACACGGCGGTGACGCGCCGAACGAGGACGAGGTCGCCGCGCTGCTCGACCTGGTCAGCGACGGCAAGGCTAGGTGTCTCGGGGTGGACGACGACACCCAATGGGCCGCGCTGGAGACGGCGCGGTTGCGTAAAACTTCTCCGCAGTTGCCGACGTCCGCGTCCGCCCGGGGCGAGTACAACCTGCTGGCGCGGGACGGGTTCGAGTGCGTCCTCGACGAGCTGTTGAACGACGACGGGGGGTTGAAGGGCGTGGGGTTGGTGGCGCACTCGCCGCTCGGACGGAAAGGCTCGCGTCTCTCCGGGAGAGCCGGCTCGGGGAAAATACAGATACGGAGCGGCGGGTCCGAGTCGGAACGCGTGATCACGAAGCTCGAAAGGCAGCGCGGTGGGAGTAACTCCGACGCCGGCCGGCTCGTCGATGCGTACGAGGAGGTCGCGGGACAGTTCGGGATGAGCCTCGGTGAGCTCGCGATGGGGTTTGTTCGGAGCAGGTGGTTCGTGACGAGCGTGTCGGTGCGAGGGGCGGATTGCGACGAGTTGAGCTCGGCGCTGGCGAGCCTCTACGACGCTGAGGTGACGGCGGACGTGCTGGGTGAGTTGGAGGCGGCGGCGTTGAGGTTGACGTTGGATGAAGAGCGTGTGGGACGTCGTCGCTGGTCGCAAGAGTTGTAGTGGAAAATTAGGAGGGTCAGCGACGTTCGCTGACCTGCTCGAGCGAGAGAGCCGCAGACTTTGTTTTCGAGCATCACTCCTCGTCTGTTCCCGCGAAATAACACCCTCCATTGTTGCCACGCCCGCTATGGGCACGGAGGCCGGGCTGGCGCCTCTGCGCCCGGATGAGTGCCTGGATCTGGACCTCTGGGACCACATATTCGACGATACCGCGGTCGCTAAGCGCTCGCCGCTTCGAACCCTCGCGCGTGACATGCGCGCGCAGCTCGAGGTGACACCCGTGATCCCGCCCCACGTCGCTACCCGAATTCGTCGGCACCTCCCGCGACTCAATCACCCCGACTGACCCACGAACCTCCCGCCCGCCCGTGACAGATCGCCGAGAGGGTCCTGCCGAGGACCGCGGAGCGTGATGCGCTGCTCGCGAAGCTCGAGGACATCGCCGAGGCGGCGTCGCGCGACGTCACGCTCGTCGTCGCGGACTGGCGAGGCGTCGAGGGTAACGCGATGATGGCCGACGACGACGACGAGACCGACGCCGGGACCGGGAGCTCCGGTGCAGGGTTAGGGCACCTGCCCATACAGGAGGGCCTTCCACCCGGGGTCAACGTGGTGGCGCGGGTCGGGCGCGTGAATCGCGGCGCATTCGACGACGCGGACGCCCTCGCGCTCATCCTCGACGAGCATCAGGCGGGAGCGACGAGCGACGGCGAAGACGATGACGGCGAGGGTGAACGGATGGACCCGGCGAAGGCCGACATCCATCCGGCGCGCGACGCCCCCGACGCACCGGATGATACCGAGGCTGGGGACGGAAACGATACAAGTACGTCTTCATCCAAGGCGACGGCGCCGTCCAAGAGGGGCTTCAAGCCGGCGCCCGCCGCGCGCGAGTTGGTCAAAAAGTTTGGCGAATTCGGCGTGTTCATCGCGGTGGAGGCGGACCAGCGCCCGCCCGAGGTGCGGCGTCCCCCGAGCCCTCCGCCGGAGGAGGACCCTGGTGACCCCGGCATGGACGCTGGGTCACCGGCGATGGACGCGGAGGACGTCGAGGGTGCCGAGGGTGCCGTTGAAGGCGATAACCCGCTCGAGTCGTTCGAGGCGTTCGGCAGCTGGTTCAACAAGCAGGTGGAGAGCGTCGCCGAGCAGTTCAACGGCGGAACCGGCGAGAGCGACTCGGACGAGGACGATGACTCGATCGACGGGGATGCCAACCACGACGACGACGTCAACGACGACGCAAAGAAGACGCCCGCGTCCCCAAAGGTGAAGTCCCCGAAGAAGAAGAGCCGGCCGAAGTCGCCGGCGGCGCGGAGGCGCGACTCCGAGAACGACCGGATCCGCGAACGGAGGGAACGGGAGGCGGAGGCTATCCGAAGGTACAGGCCGTCGCGGCCGAAGGCTGCGGCGGCGAACCTCGCGGCGCGTTGCGGGGTCCGGGTCGGGCGGATCCTCTCCGTCGGGACGATGCACCTCGTCCCGCCCCCCGGCGGTTCGGTGCGAAACGGCGGCTCGATCGACGCCGGGGACGAGGAGGGCGGCGCGGATGACTTTTCATCATCGCCGACCGGCGACTTACCGGAGGGAGGCGGCGGCGCGGGCGGCGAGGGGCCCGAGACCGAGCGGGAGAAGGCTGAGCGCGAGCGGAACGCGGGTGAGCGCGCGAGGGCCATGTCGGAGCTGTACCGCAAGATGATGGACGAGCAGGACAGGGGCGCGGCGGGTCCGACGGAGGGGGACGATGACGGCGATAAGGGCGGCGGCGATAAGGGCGGCGACCTGACAAACTACGTGGACGACGCCGAGATCGAGGCCATGCTCGGCGAGACGGAGGCGGCGAACGAGTGGAGCAAGGTGTCGGATAGGGAGTACGCCTGGGTCAAGGCTGTCGGTAAGACGTGCCAGGCGGCGATGGTGGAGAAGACGCTGGGTCTCATCGAGCGGTACGCGCCGTTGCGGGCGTACGTCCGGTACTGGGCGACGGTGGCGAGAGCCGACGAGACCCTGGACAACTCGGCGGACGCGGCGGAGCAGGCCAAGGCTGTGGCTGCGAACACCTTGGGACAGATCCTGGTCGGCGCCGCGGAGGGCGTGCCGAGTATGGGCTTCGTCGGAGCCGCCGAGCTCGCGGCTTCGCACCGACGCCGCGATCCGTCTATATCCGCCGGGTGGCTCAAGGCGCTCATCTACGGCGACTCCACGATGAGCTCCATGGGCGGCACGATCCTGTCGCTGGGCGGGCCCGCCGCCGCGCCGGTCACCGCGCCCCCCGCGCTGGCCATGTACTTCACCATACGGCTCCGCCTATGCCTCGCCGTCGCGTCCTTGGGCGGCGCGGACGTGCTGGACCCCGAGGCTGGCGCGGCGACGCTCGCGTGTTTCTTCGGCACCGACGCGCGCGAGCTCCTGGACGCCCGGCCGTTCGTGAAAGACCTCGACGCGCTCATCGCCGCGGCATCGGACGCGGCGAACGCGGCGGATGACACGAAAAAGTCGTCGTGGCTTCCAGACGTGTCCGGAGCGATGTCCCGAGTGTTCGAGACCGGCGCGTCGGCGCAGCGAGTGGCGCAGAGGTCCGCCGCCGTGTACGCGGAACGGGCCGCGGAACACGCGGTGAGACGGTCGCGTATGGGCCGCGAGGCGTTCAGTACTTCGGACCCGGGCGACGTCGAAGCGGATGCGAAACGCGCGTATGAGAACGCGTACCGACTGGCGCTTCCGCGGGAGATGGTGAGGGCGATGGGGGAGCACGTGTTCACCGCCGCGAACATGGTGGTGGTCGCCGCGGAGCTGGTGCCGTTCGTGTCCAGCTACCTGACGGTCCGCGCGGCGAACGCGGCGATCAAGTGCCACCTGCCGCACCTCGCGCCCGCGGCGGAGGCTGAGCTCGAAAACGCGAAGGACTCGGACGACGCCAACGCGGCAGCCGCGACGCCGAACGGCGGGTGGACCAAAGACATCACGGAGGGCGCGTCGAAAGTCGCGAGCTCGGTGGGCGCGGCGGCGAGCACCGCGGCGGCGCGGACGAGCGCCGCCGCCGCCGCCGCGGGCGCGGGTATAGCGTCGCTCTGGACAAAGGCGAGCGAGACGGCGGCGAGTACAACGCGGGTGACGGGCTTGGTGAGGGAGGGAGGGACGACGCCGGTGCCGCGGCTCGCGGATCCGGACGCTCCGAAGACCTTTCACTCGATCGGCTCGGGCGGCGTCGTGTGATCGGGGGAGCTTAGCGAGTCTGCCTCATCAATAACTTAACATGATATATAAAAGGACGCCTCTCCGCGGTGCCTCCGTCGACACCGCGGTTGACTTCAACACCGGTGGTAACTTTTCAGTCAAGGCTGGGTAAACGGGTGATAAGGTAAAGCATTTAGACGGCGTTGCTGGCCGTGTAGTTGTTGGGCGGCGTGTACTCGGCGATGTTCACGAGTGCGCGCTCAAACTCCCCGGAGCACTCATTCCTGAGGAACTGGGTGAGGTGGGTGTTGCCCTTGGACTCCTTCTGGAACTCCGCTCGGATACCCTTCATGAGCACGTCCTTGTGCGTGAGGAGTGCGATGAGGCCAGACTTGTTGGTGCTCGAGAGCCAGCCCTTGGCGGTGAGCTTGATGCCGCGCGCGTAGGTACGAGCTCTGGGCGCGACGAGCGCGACGAGAGCCTTTTCATATTCACCCTTGCAGTTCGCGCGGATGTCCTGGATGAGATCGCGTCCGTGAACCATGGTGTACGCCTCGCGGATCAGCGTCTTCTCCTCGGGGGTGCGGTGGATGAGCATGGAGATGAGACCCCAGTCGTCGTTGCTGAACCAGCCGTCGAAGGCCTCCTTGAGGTAAACGGCGATCTGCTCCTCCCTGTTCGTGAGGAGGCCCATGAGCGTATTCCTGAAACCCTCGGATTCAAAGATACCGGTGGTCTCGCTCTTGAGTCGCAGCTTGAGGTCCTCGCAGTGCGTCGCGTCGTACTTGCGCTGGAGCAGCTGGAGCTGCTCCTCGGTCTTGTTGCGGAGGACGCCGATGATGGCCTCCTCGTCGGTGCCCATGCCCTCGACGGCGTTGCGGAGAATCTCGATGTCCGCGTCGTAATCGGGGTCAGTCTCGATGTTATCCGGGTGCTTCTTGACCAGGGCGCAGAGGATGTTCTTGAAGTCGCCGCCGATGGCCCACTCGCCCTCCATGTCCTTGGCGAGGTCGAGGTTGTATAGCCGGCCGTACGCCTTGCGAGTGTCGTACATGACTTGGTGGGAGCAGGTGACCATGATGCGGATGAGCGCCTTGCAGTCGGTGCCCATCATGTGGATGGCGGAGTGGCACACCTTGGCGTAGGCCTCCGCGACGCCGTCGCAGCCCGCGAGGAGCAGCACGCGCTTGTACTTGCCCTCCGTCTCGGAGAGCATAGCCGCCTCCAACGACTTTTCAAACCGGGAGGAGTACGCGTTCTGGAGCTTGAAGATGTCCTCCTCGTCGAGGGTGCACAGGATGGTGGTCAGGGTGTCCTCGTCGCAGCCCCAGCCCTTCATCGCGTCGTGAATCACCTGCGCCTCAAAGTCGAAGCGCTCCGTGAGCAGCGCGTCGAGCAGGTGGCGAAGGGGGTTGGCCTTGGGGATCGTTTCGGCGATTTTGCTTTGGAGGACGCCGTAGCCGAACCTGTTGAAGGCCTCGACGACGCGCTCGCGGATGTACTCGTCCCTGAGCATGCCCTCGTTGTTGGCCTCGATGGTGACGTCGTAGAGGAGCGCGCCCATGATCTGCTTGGGCTTGCCCTCGTCGATGGCCTCGTTGATGTTGAAGCAGATCTCCTCAAGCTTCGTGTCAAAGACTCGCGGCGGGTCGATCCTGTAGCAGCAGAACGGGATGCCTTGGCGCTCCCGAAGGTCGTCGGGATCGCCGAAGATGGACCAGTACACCGCGTCCTGCATCGGGTACTTCCACCCGTGGGACCTGCGGGAGCGCTCGAGCAGGTAGAACGCGCCGAGCGCGCAGACCCCCGCCACGGCGTAGAAGATGATGCCGCGGACCTCGTACTCACCCGCGGTGGGACCGAAATCGCGGGCGCAGCCGGTGCTGTCGATGCTCATCGCCTTGATGACGGGATCCATCGGCGAGCGGATCACAATCTCGAGGTCCTTGCTCGCGGGGGGCTGGCGTTTGACGCCGTCGCACGCGACGGCCGCAAGGGCGGCTGTGCTGTATTCGACAGTGTCGCCAGTCCCCCACCACAGGTCGTCGCATTGGTCCACTCGTCGGGTGAGCGCGGACACGCCGCTGCCACCGTTGTTGTATTCGACAAAGTTGATGCGGGTGAGGAACTTGGGCGAGACCTTCCAGTAATCTACGGCTGTCGTCACCTTCTCGCCGTCGGCGTTGGTGGACTCAACATTCTTCGTGAACTTCGGGGTAGTGCACTCGTAGACGCTGAACTTCACGGCGTTCGAGCCGCCGGTGTTGAGGGTGACGTCGTTGTTCCCTTTCTCCGACTTCTTGGTGCTGCTGTGGAAGTTCGTGATGGACGCGTACAGGGCGAGGTGCTTGCTGTGCCTCTTGTAATCGCTGCGGGTATCCTTGAGGCCGATCGCGGCGATGTCGCCGGATTCGAGCTTCGTCCACGCGGACACCGTCGTGGT